>Freddie_p2__coassemble_3008_pt1 | contig 9630 bp, 9 predicted proteins | sample Freddie_p2__metabat2_high_PE_038 | metagenome-assembled genome bin Freddie_p2 | reverse complement strand
CTTATATCGAACTTACAAAGGAGGATGGCGCAAACGACAATTGTTATTGCGCTTAAATTTTATGAAAAAAATTGGTTGTTTAAACTCAGAGCTATCTTATGTAATAGCCAAACTTGGTCACTTTGATACCATCACCATTGGTGATTGCGGTTTACCTGTACCTGATGGGGTCCAAAGAATAGATTTAGCTGTAACCTATGGCGTTCCATCATTTAAAGATGTATTTGATGTAGTTGATGCTGAAGCTAAATTTCAAAAAGTAACCATAGCAAAAGAGGCTATTGAACAAAATCCAAAATTCTATGCAATGATTACATCATGGGCTCAAAAAGAAGGTGTAAAAATCAACATAGTTCCACATGATGAACTAAAACTTTTATCTAAAAATAGTAAAGCAGTAGTACGTACAGGAGAATGCACTGCTTATAGTAATGTGGTTTTAGAATCTAATGTCTCCTTCTAACTGCAATAATACGCAAGAGAAAAAGAATATGCCTCTTGCGTATGCTCTAAACCTCTTATCTCAATTTGAGCCTATCCCTGTCCATATTTTTAATGAAGATGGACTTTATTCTGAAAAATTTAATCAAAATTATAGAGATGAGAAAAATGTCTTTAAGACAGATATTTCCTTTAGACAAAAAATCATATCAATAGTAAAAGAAAAAGGGGCAACGATAATAAGTTCGGAAAAACCTATTCTTTATGGTGGCGTGCAATGTTTTGATGGTTTGACGCTAATAGCAGGCCCTATTGCCATGTCCGATGTTGATAAAAACTTTTGCTGTCTTTATGCCTTAAAACACAATGCAAGTACCATAACTCCCTTACGCTGTGATGTTAAAAAGCTTGCTGCACTTATTCTTTTAATTTACGCTTCAGTAAATAATAAATACCCATATCTAACTGACTTTTTAGAGCAAAATATTTTAGGTGATGATTTAATTGCCACAACGCAAAAGCAATTAGCTAAGGTTATAAATTCCCATTCAATTGCCAATCGTCCACATAATCCGGTGTCTTTAGAGGCAAGTATTCGTTTTGCTATAAGTCATGGCGATATTGAAGCTTTAAAAAAAGCTCACAATTCAATGTATGCCTCTATGCGTGGTACCGTAGCTAACAATAGCTTAAGATCTGCTAAAAATTTAGTAATTGTAGATATTACTATTGCAACAAGAGAAGCTATTGATGCAGGTCTTTCTGCAGAAGAGCTTTATACCATTTCAGATGCTTTTATTTTAGAAGTAGAAGAGGCCTCAACTCCTGAGCATGCAGCTGCAATTGCCAGAGCTTGTGCATTACGTTGTACTCAATTAGTCAAAGAGAGTAACTCTAATAGTGAACACATAGGAGAGACTTCTCTTGTTGTTATTAGAGCTTGTGACTATATTGATCGCAATATATATGAAAAAATTGATATTGATGATTTATGTAAAAAAATTAAAGTAAGTCAGAGCTATCTGTCAAAACTATTTAAAGCTGAAAAAAAGATAACCCTAGGCGCTTTTATCCGTCAACGAAAAATTAACGTAGCGAAGGTCTTACTAATCTCTACAGATAAGAGTTTAAGTGAAATAGCCTCATCATTAAATTTCACCTCACAAAGTCATTTTGGCAGAGTATTTTTACAGTTAACAGGACATACTCCAGCAAAGTATCGCAATATGCATTCAATCAGGGATGTGATTATTTAGTAAAGCTTTTATCTATTATTTATTTTTAATGAAATGATTTTAAAAGATTATTTATTTTTTATAAAAAATAAATAGTCTTTTTTATTATTTCTTTCTATATAAAAACTTTCTTAATAATGTGCATTGTGCTTTTGCGTTTACGTTTTTTTATAAAAAAACAGATATGCGATCTAACGCTAAATTTTATTTTTTCAAAAAACATTTTTATATCAATTTATACAAAAATATGACAAAGACTAATTTAGAACATAACTATAATGACCATGTTGAATGGTAGTTCGTACAAGCGAATTTTCATCTAATAAACAAACACCTATTAAAGGAGTAAATGATGAAATTAACTAAAATGTGTGCAGCTTTTGCATTAGTTATGGGAGTTACTTCATTCCAAGCTATGGCCGAGGCTCCTGCTTTACCGGGTGGTGGAAGCAATATTATGTATATTATTACTCCATCCCACTCTAACCCATTTTTTAAAACTGAAGCTGAGTCTGCAGCCAAAACTGCAAAAGAGCTTGGATACGAAGTGAAGATGGTTTCTCACGATGATAGTCCTGTAAAACAATCTGAACTCTTTGAAACAGCTATTTCTGATAAAGCTGCAGCTATCATTTGTGATAACGCCGGTGCCGATGCTACCGTTGCTGCTGTAAAGCGTGCCGCTGACAATAAAATCCCTACCTTCTTGTTTGATCGTGAAATTAACGAACAAGGTATTGCAATAACTCAAATCGTAGCTAATAACTACCAAGGTGCAAAAGACGCAGCTGAGGTTTTCGTTGAGGCTATGGAAGAAGAAGGTCAATATGCAGAGCTCATGGGTATTGACTCAGATACTAATGCCCAAACCCGTTCAACAGCTTTCCATGAGGTTATTGATCAATACCCTGATATGAAGCTTGTTGCGGTCCAAACTGCCAATTGGGATCAGAATCTAGCCTATCAGAAGATGGAGACTATTTTACAGTCTTATCCAGATCTTAAAGGTGTAATCTCCGGCAACGATAATATGGCCGTTGGCGCTGCAGCTGCAGTTAAAGCTGCAGGTAAACAGCTTAAGATTATCGGTGTTGACGGTATAAATGATGCTCGTGATGAGATTTTAGCCGGCAACATGACTGCAACTGTAATGCAGCCTGCAGCTTTAATTGCTGAGATGGCTGTACGTCAGGCCGATCAATATTTAAAGACAGGTTCAACAGGTAAGAGTGAAAAGCAGCTTATCGATTGTGAGCTTATTACTATTGATAATGCTAAAAACTTAAACAACTTTACTTTATCTAAATAAAAAACTACAGGATGCCACTTCCGTGGCATCCTAAAAAATCCCTTTTATATCAAATATAAAAAAGCTTATTTATTTAGGCCTGGGGATTTTTAGCATCAAATTATGGAGCACATTATGCCAAAAAAGAGTCTTATTTCTCTGGCCCTTGCCGCCGTGTTGGTACTTTATGCAGGTTTTTCAGCAACTGTGGTAAAAGAGGGGCAGGAGGCAACATTAACAGGTGAGGTAGCTTTTAATCCAAGCGATGAAGCAAATAAGTTTTGGACTAATAATGCCAAAGATTATTTTCAACAAAATGCAGTTGATTTAAATACCTTAGTTTCTGAATCTAAGGGTGATTTTTCCTCTGTTGCAAAAAAATATGGTCATTACTCTATGGGAGATAGTGGTGAGTTATCTTTTATTGTCAAAGGAAAAGGCACTGTAAATTTAGTTAAAAATAAATTAAGAGCAGGCTATTTATCTGTACAAGTTCCAGATCTTGATGAAAGTTATAAGGTTAGATTGCAAATAGGTCCAGTCTTTAAAGGCTCAGCTGTTCGTGATTCTATTAGTCTTATTTCTTATAAAGATTATAAAAATCAAATCGAATGGGCCCAGGTTTCTGTAGCTTTCCACAAACTAATCACAAATAGCATTCTCTCTAAGTTGGATATGGAGAGCCTTTTAAATAAAGAAGTTGAATTTATAGGTTGCTTTACTGTAGGTCGTAAAGGCTTATTGCAAATTACTCCTGTGGAACTTTTAGTTAAGTAGGGGCTTAAAATGAACGAAGTCAAAGAAGAAATCTACCTGCATGCTGAGAAAATCGATAAGATTTATCCTGGCACTAAGGCTTTAGATCAAGTCTCTTTTGATATCAAACGTGGTAAGGTCAACGTTTTAATTGGTGAAAACGGCGCAGGCAAATCCACCTTAATGCGTATTATCGCAGGTATCGAGAAACAATCTGCAGGAAAGCTTTATTTACAAGGCCGTGAAGTTGAATTTAACTCAACTGTAGATGCTCGCAAAGAAGGTATTGCGATTATTCACCAAGAGTTATGTCTTTTCCCAAATTTAACTGTTTTCCAAAACCTCTTTATGTCTACAGAGCGTACAAAAGCAGGTTTTCTTGATGATGCTGAGCATAGAAAGCTGGCAAAACAAGTTTTAGCAAGGTTAAATTACCCAATCGATCCTGATACTTTAGTTGGCGATTTACGTGTAGGCCAGCAACAGATGATCGAAATTGCGCGTAATTTGCTTATCCCTAATTTGAAGATCTTAATTATGGATGAGCCTACCTCTTCATTATCAGAGCAAGAGGTTGATGTGTTATTTAACATTATGCGCGAGCTTACCGCCTCAGGAATCTCTATTGTTTATATCTCCCATCGCTTAGAAGAGCTGATGCGTATTGGTGATTATGTAACTATTTTCCGCGATGGTAAACTTGTAGCTGAGGCCAAGGTAAAAGATATTGATGTGCCTTGGATCGTAAAGCAAATGGTAGGTGAAGGTAAATCCTATCCAAAACGTGAGGTTGCGGTTAACTGGGCCAATACTCCTAAAGTTTTAGAAGTAAAAGATCTTACTTTACCAAAAAATGGTGGTGGATACCTATTGAATAATGTCTCCTTTGATTTACATAAAGGTGAGGTTCTAGGTATTTATGGCCTTTTAGGTGCAGGTCGTTCTGAAGTATTTGAATGCATCATGGGTATGAGACCTACTCATACAGGCAAGATTATTTTAAATGGCAAAGAGATTCAAGTTGGAACAGTACCTGATCAAATAGCCAAAGGTTTTGCGTGGTTGCCAGAAGATCGCCAGCGTGACGGCTTAGTTCAATCTATGAGTATTGATAAAAACATGGCGCTGTCAAATATTGGTAAATACGTAAATGCTTTCGGTTTAATTGATAACAAAAAAGAAAGCGCTGCTGTTGATGAGATGATTGATGAGGTTCACATCAAAGTTGCCAATAAGGACTTACCTATTTTGTCCTTATCAGGAGGTAATCAACAGAAAGTAGTCTTTGCAAAAGGTGCTCTTACCAAGCCTTCAATTATGCTTTTAGATGAACCTTCTCGTGGTATTGATATTGGTGCGAAAACTGAAATTTTTAAACTTATCTACCAATATGCAAAGAAAGGTGTGTCCTTAATTGTTGTTTCTTCAGAACTTGAAGAAATTATTGCAATTGCCGATCGAATTTTAGTGCTTTCAAACGGCGTTAAAACAGCTGAATTTACCGGCAAGGACATTACACAAGACAATCTCGTTAAAGCTTCATACTTAGGTCATCACAAAGCTTAATTAAGGAATTTCGGAGTCAATTATGAATAAAAACAATCTTATAATGACCATACTCAAGGGCCGTACTTTAATTGTTTTGACCCTCCTGGTTATCTTTTTCTCATTTGCAAGTGAATCATTTTTTACAAGTCAGTCTCTCTTACTTGTTGCCAAACACGTAGCCTTATACGGTATTTTAGGTATTGGTATGACCTATGTCTTAGTTACAGGAGGTATCGATCTGTCTGTAGGCTCTGTAGTAGGTTTAGCAGGCATGGTAGCAGGTCTTTTAATCAATAAAGGCTTAACTGTATTTGGTTATACCATTTATTTTAATGTTCCAACCATTGTATTAATTGCAATTATGATAGGTGTTATTGTTGGTGCCATAAACGGTCTTATTATTACCAACTTTGCCGTAGCCCCATTCATTGCAACCTTAGGTATGATGTATATCGCTCGTGGCGCTGCAAACTTAACCTCAGCTGGCGCAACCTTTCCAAATCTTGTTGGTAAAGACGCTTTAGGTAATACCGGTTTTGAAATTTTCGGTCGCGATATTGCAGGATTCCCTGTTGCAGTTATTATCCTTATCATTATTGCCATCATAGCCTCTGTAATCTTACGTAAGACTCCTTTTGGCTGGCATATCTTAGCTATAGGTGGTAATGAGCGTGCCTCCCGTCTTTCAGGTGTTCATGTAGATAAAGATAAGATTTTAGTTTACATGTTCTCAGGTGCTTGCGCAGCTATCGTCGGTATCATTGCAACCTCTCAGTTAGTTGCCTCTCACCCTATGACTGGTAACACTTGGGAAATGAACGCCATCGCCGCTGCCGTATTAGGTGGAACCTCTCTTATGGGTGGTGTTGGTACCATCATCGGTACTGTCATCGGTGCTTTCATTATCGGTGTAATTTCAGACGGTATGGTTATGTGCGGTGTTTCTGAGTTCTGGCAAATGATTATTAAAGGTTTAGTTATCGTTTTAGCAGTAATCATCGATCAGTATCAGCGTAATTTACAAGCACGTATGGCTCTTCAGGCTCGTAACGAAAATAAATAGTGAGGTTAAAATGTTTTTTACCCCTAAAGGCGAGAGCATTTTAGCTCCTATGTCAGGTCAAATTATTTCGATATCTGATGTAAATTCGCCGATATTTTCAGGAAAAGTTGTAGGTGATGGTGTGGCTATCATCCCGGTATCATCAGAGGTTTTTGCACCAATTTCTGGAGTTATATCCTTTATTGGTATACAAAAGCATACCTTAGGTATTACAGGTTTTGATGGCATTGAGGTTTTAATTCACTTAGGTATAGGTACTGTAGCCTTAAATGGTGAAGGCTTTACTCAACATGTAAGTGTTGGACAGAAAGTTACCGCAGGTGAGCTTTTATCTCACGTAAATTGGGATCTTATCAAGGAAAAAGGCTTTGATATTACAAGCCCTGTTGTAATTACCTCAAGCTCCAATGACAAAATTAAACGTTTAACTCTGCAAAATGGTCCGGCTATTGCAGCTCAAACAGTTTGCATGAGATATATAACAAAATAAGTACATAGTCTGGAGCAAAAGATTTAGATCTTATGCTCCAGACTAATTTTAATTATCATTTTTTCTCCCTCCTTTAAAACGTGACTTTCAGAATTATCAAATAATAATTTAAAGCAAAAAAGTTTTTTGCTGATATTTTAGATATTAGACCTATTACATCTTTTTTAAATTTTATTTAAGCTACCATACAAAGAAGTTTTGTATAAATACGATATAGCCTTTTTCTATGTAATTAAATAAGAGGTGTAATATGCAAGCGCTTTATCATGGAGATAATGTGAATTTAATAAATGGCGAACTGCAAAATAAGACACCTTTAAGACATGAATTTAGTAAAGAATATATAGATAGTGTGGAGTTAAACCTAAGTTTCTCCGAGCTTATCTCCTACCTTTTAAAGTGGAAATTTATACCTCATAAAAGAAGTCTTGGGTTAGAGGTATCTATAAAACAAAGTCGTATAGATATTAAAAATTATTTTAAAAAAGATCCGCAGTTAAAAATTTTAGTTTATGCCTCTAAACGCTTTGATATTAATTGGAAAATAGGCCGCCTTATGGCTATGTCTGAGTTTTGGGACCATGTACCTGATATATTTTGGCCTGAAGATTGTCCTTGGACTTTAGATGAAATCTTAAATGACAAATTCTTCCCTAAATAATACAAACTAAAGAATGATGTAAAAACTTTATCTTATAGCTTTTTCTCATATTTTCATGAATTAAAGGTATAATCATCGCGCTTTAAAGGATGGATATATGAGTTTTTTTGAAATTTTTATTGTAGCTATAGCTTTAGGTGTTGATGCTTTTGCCTGCTCATTAGTGTCAGGAAGCTTTTGTAAATCTGACAAAAAACGCCTGGCTATGGCTTTTAAATACGCCTTAACTTTTGCTTTTTTCCAGTTTGTAATGCCTTTAATTGGTTTTATAGGTGGCGAAAATCTTTTAGAGTATATTTCTTCATTTGACCATTGGGTATCTTTTTTACTGCTTGCTTTTGTTGCTTTTAATATGATTAAAGAGGCCTTTTCAAAAGAAGATGAGAAAACAGCAAAAGATAGCATCTTTTGGTTATTAAGTTTAGGTGTTGCTACTTCTATTGATGCCTTGGCTGTAGGTTTATCTTTAATCGCATTAGACAATCGTATTTTTTATATCTCAAGTGTTATTGGTATTGTCTGTTTCTTTATGTCATTAACAGGTGTGCTTTTAGGTGGATTTTTAGCGACTAAATTTGAAAAATTAAGTCGCTATATGAACTGTGCTGGTGCCTTGGTGCTCTTATATATCGGTATTGAGGTTTTAATAGAACATGGAGTTTTTTAACCTAAAATAAATAAAGATGCAATGTTACAATACTCCCTCAATTTTTTCTCTATAAGTTTTAGGTGTTATTTTGTATTTGTCTTTAAAGGCTTTTATAAAATAACTTTGAGAATTAAAACCTGTTAAAGCAGCAATCTCAAAGATATGTCTATCAGAGCCATTTAATAAAATCATTGCTTGATTAAGTCTTACATTTAATAGATATTGACCGATGGTAAGACCGGTTTTGTCTTTAAACATTCTTTCAATATATTCACAAGAGAAGTTCAATGTTTTAGCTATATCTTTGATATATATTTTTTTATAAAAGTTTTTATTTATAAAATCAGCAATTTGCTTGATGATTTTATTGTCAGTATTAAAGTGACTTTTAGTTTGTTTTACCAAAGAGCAAAACTCAAAAGCACATTGTCTATAAAGATCTTCGGCCTCTTGGGAAGTTTTAGCATCTTCAACTTGCAAAATATAGCCATCAGATATTACATACCCAAGCTCAGCATTAACCCCTGCATCTATTGCAGCTCTTGAGGCAATGGTTATATCCACAATCGCTAAATTCTTTTGGGATCTTAAATTATTATTGGCAATAACGCCTCTTTTGCCTACAAAAGGAGTATCTAAAGCGGATTTTAAAGCACTACTATCCCCTCTCATAATTGCTTGTCTTATTTTTATCTCATAACTACTGTCATTATGAGGAGTGGTATTTTCAACACTTCTTATAAGAACATTGGCAACCTGTTGGCGGGTTTCTTTTTTTATTAAAGTAGGTGTTTCAGTTCCGATTAAATCCTGAACATCAATATCTTTTTTATAAAGGGATTTATAGATTAAAGATAAAGCTGAGAGAATTGAGATTTTACTACATCTTGTAATTGGTCTTACTTTTGCATGGTGTTTTAGTGCATTAAATCTTACATGTTCAGTGATATTTTCATTTGAATCAATAAGAGGGCCTACTACTACAAGACTATTGTCAAGGCAAACAAGTGTTGCGTAAAAAATAACATTGCCATCTTTGGTTAAATAAAGCTTTTTGCCTTTGTTTAAGCTATTAGCACTTATGATATTTAAAAGTTCTTTATCACAAGAGAGAGGATCATATTGCTCATCGAAATCATAAAAATGCTTTAAGAGGCAGAGTTTTTGATTATAAAGACTGACCGGAACATTTAAGATGCCTACAAGATCTTTTATATACGAGGAAATTGAGAGTTCCGCCATAATCTATAAACCTCAAAATCATAAAAAATAACATATTTTATTGTGCATAAAAAATAGAAGATTGCCGCAAAATTGCGTCAAATAATCACTTATATGTTGAATATAAGTTTTTGTTTTATGCACAAATCATGACTTATATATCGTCTTTTTTAATAATTTTTTTAACTATTTGTTGTTTTTGTAAATTATATAATGTGCTTTTTTTAACCTATTTATATTCATAAAATAATGTAATTTTATTTTTGTGATGAGCCTGT
>Freddie_p2__coassemble_3005_pt1 | contig 9638 bp, 8 predicted proteins | sample Freddie_p2__metabat2_high_PE_038 | metagenome-assembled genome bin Freddie_p2 | reverse complement strand
TATAATCTCAATTTCATTAGGGCTATCCACAGATTCTCGGAAGAACCAAAAAAAAGACCAAATGTTTTAAATCTGGTCTTTTTCTAAAATTTAACTAATCCCGATGCAAGCCTTTTCTAATCAAAGCATCAAGCTTCATACTAGTGCTTGGTAAATCGTCATATCGCAAATCTAAATCTGGCATATAACGTAAATTCAAGCGCTTGGCTAATGATGATCTGATAAAACCCTTGGAATTACGCAATCCCGCCATAGACTCTTTTACTGCCTTGTCATCATCCGACAGAAAAGAGATGTAGATGCGAGCGGAACGTAAATCCGGAGATACATCTACCTCAGTGACGGTAGCGTTCTTAACGCGGGGATCCTTGAGCTCATGCTGCAAAATATCTGCAGCCTCGCGGCGGATAGCCGCCGCGACGCGCTCATTTCTTCCGTAACTTTTCGGCATAATTCTCCTAGTCTAAAGTACGGGCTACTTCAACGTTCTGGAAAACTTCGATCTGATCGCCTACGCGGACATCCTGATAGTTCTTAACGCAGATACCGCACTCAGTACCCTGCTTAACTTCAGCTACGTCATCCTTGAAGCGACGTAAAGAATCTAACTCGCCTTCATAGATAACAACGTTGTCGCGCAGAACGCGGATCGGAGCTGAACGCTTGACCACGCCCTCGGTAACCATACAGCCGGCAATGGAACCAAACTTCGGATGATGGAATACATCACGAACCTGAGCCATACCGATAATTTCCTGACGTACATCAGCCTTAAGGAGACCTGACATGGCCTTCTTAACATCGTCAATAAGATCGTAAATTACGCTGTAGTAGTGCAGATCGACGCTCTCACTTTCGATAATGCGACGAGCAGGACCATCAGCACGAACGTTAAAGCCGATGATAATTGCATTAGAAGCGGTAGCTAAGGTTGCATCAGTTTCGGTAATACCACCTACACCAGAACCTACAATTGAGACCTTAACCTCTTCAGTACCAAGCTTTAATAAGGCATCGGAGATAGCCTCAACAGAGCCTTGAGTATCAGCCTTAAGAACAACATTAAGCTCGGAGGCTGTATCGACCTTGAACATATTTTCAAGTTTGTTCTTCTGCTGCTTGGCAATCTTTATCTCACGGTACTTGCCTTGACGGAAGAGAGCAACTTCACGAGCCTTCTTCTCATCGCGAACTACAGTAACCTCATCACCTGCAGTAGGAACGCCTGATAAGCCGTAAACCTCAACTGGGATAGATGGACCTGCAGCTTCAATATTCTGGCCCTTTTCATTACGCATAGCACGTACACGACCAAACTGCAGACCGCAGAGGATAACGTCGCCCTTCTTTAAAGTACCTTGACGTACTAAAACAGTGGCAACAGGGCCTCTACCCTTATCCAAACGAGACTCAATAGTAACACCCTGAGCCATACCATCACGAACGGCGGTAAGCTCAAGCATCTCAGCTTGTAATAAGATTGCTTCGATTAAGTCATCAACACCAAAACCAGTCTTAGCAGATACCTCAACAAACTGAGTATCACCACCCATAGACTCTGGAATTACAGAGTGCTGCATTAACTCATTGATTACACGAGAAGGCTCAGCTGCTGGCTTATCAATCTTGTTAATAGCAACAATGATAGGTACCTTTGCAGCCTTAGCGTGCTGAATAGCTTCAATAGTCTGAGGCATTACACCGTCGTCAGCTGCTACAACTAAGACAACGATATCAGTGGCCTGAGCACCACGAGCACGCATTGCAGTAAATGCAGCGTGACCTGGGGTATCTAAGAAGGTAACACCTGTACCACGAGTATTTACGTGATAAGCACCAATACGCTGGGTAATACCACCAGCCTCACCTGCGGCAACCTTAGACTTACGGATATAGTCAAGTAAGGAGGTCTTACCATGGTCAACGTGACCCATGATAGTAACAACAGGAGCACGAGGTTCGGCTTTGGCCTTACTCTTTAAGTCAGAGATAATCTCTTCTTCAAGCTCGTTCTCCTTACGTAAGATAACCTTATGACCCATTTCCTCAGCGACGATCTGAGCGGTACCTTGATCTAAGACTTGGTTAATAGAAACCATTTCGCCTAACTTCATTAAGGTCTTAATAACCTCAGAAGCCTTAACAGCCATCTTAGCTGCAAGCTCAGCTACAGTTACAGTCTCACCAATCTCAACATCACGGTTTACAGGAACGGCTGGACGATTAAAGCCGTGTTGCTGTTGATTGAGCTTTGCCGCACCCTTAATGCCACGAGCATTACGACCCTTACCATTACGATTGGTATTGCGAGTATTCTGCTCAGACTCATCGCGTTTTCTAGTACTCTGACGACGATCAGAATTGCCTCTATCACGATGACGGCCACGATTCTCAGCCTCACGCTCTTGACGATCCTCAGCTTCACGAACGTACTTGGACTTAGTATTGTCCTCATCGTTATTGCCACCATCAGTCTCCTGCATAGACCAACGAGCCTCGTTCTCCTCGGCCAAACGTCTTGCAGCCTCAGCCAAACGTGCAGCCTCAGCCTCAGCCTTTTGAGCTGCTAACTCAGCTTGTTTACGGCGCAACTCTTCAGTGGCTTTATCTTCAACTTTATGTTTAGCAACAGGGGTTGCCTTACGCTTTGCAGCTTCTTCTGCACGGCGTTTTGCTTCAGCCTCAGCCTTACGATTTGCTTCAGCTTTACGTTCCTCTTCAAGACGACGTGCTTCCTGAGCCTTACGCTCTTCTTCAGCACGCTTCTCTTCTTCGATACGACGTCTTTCCTCTTCCTCACGCATGCGACGGGCCTCGAGTTCTTGCGGATCAATAACTACTTTACGTTTACGTACTTCTACCTGAACAGTTTTCTTAGTACCGCCTGCTCCGTGCAGAGTTAAGGTACTACTGTTATGAGTTTTTTTATTTAAAGAAAGTTTCGGGGACTTTCCTTGATTATTCTTTTGATCATTCATCAATTAGTTGCTCCTTATTTACCGCTCTCAGGCTCATCCTCTTTAAACCAGCACTCATTACGGGCTGACATAATAATCTTGCCGGCCAGCTCTTCATTTAAGCCTTCAATTTCAACAAGATCGTCAGTTGCCTGATCTGCAAGTTCCTCAGGGGTCTTAATTCCATGAGCGATAAGCTTACGAGCTAAATCCTCATCAATACCCTCAAGTGCGGTTAAAGCAGCTAATTCAGAAGCGGCGCTCTTTTCCTCGCGCTCTGCAATAGCCTTACGAGCGTTTTCTTGCAATGCTCTAATAGTCTCATCATCAAGGCCTTCAATGGCATTGAACTCAGAAGGAGTTACGTAAGCAACTTCCTCTAAAGTGCTAAAGCCTGCATCAGCTAATGCCATAGCAAACTCTTCATCGACATTTAAGCCTTCCTCAAAGACCTTTACAACCTTGCCTACTTCTTCTTGTAAGCTGTTTTCAAGATCTTTTGAGGTCATAACACGAATTTCCCAACCAATAAGCTGAGAGGCCAAACGTACGTTCTGACCATTACGACCAATAGCTAAAGCTAAGTTCTCCTCAGCTACAGCAATGCTGATGATGTGAGCATCCTCATTGATGATAATTCTTGAAACCTCAGCAGGCTCCATAGCATTGGTAACATACTGAGCTAAGTTCTCATCATAAAGAACAATATCAATCTTCTCGCCAGAGAGCTCATTTGAGACAGCCATAACACGAGCACCACGCATACCAATGCAAGCTCCACGAGGATCGATACGACGATCCTTACTTCTTACAGCAATCTTAGAACGAGAACCGGCATCACGGGCAACCCCCATGATTTCGATTACATCTTCACCAATCTCCGGAACCTCAATACGGAATAACTCACGTAAGAACTCAGGAGAGGTACGGGTACAGATAATCTGTGGGCCCTTAGCAGGATCATTTCTGATTTCCTGCATTAAAACCTTAATACGATCACCACGGCCATAAGTCTCATGAGGAATAATCTGCTCACGGAATAAAGTGGCCTCAGCGTTGTTGCCTAAGTCGATGATCATATGATCATGAGTCTGTTTTTTAACAGTGGCATTGATCACATGTCCGACACGATCACGCTGTTCGGCGATAATTTGCTCACGCTCAGCATCTCTTACCTTTTGAGATAAGACCTGCTTTGCAGTTTGAATAGTGATACGGTCAAATTTAACAGATGGGATCTGCTCTTCAACAATATCACCGGCTTGAATACCCTCATGATCAATGGATGCAGCTTCCAAGGACATCTCAGATGCTGGATTGTCCAAAGGACCATCGGTATCAACAACCTTCCAACGACGGAAGGTATCATAGCTACCTTCTTTACGATTGATACAGACGCGTACTGCAATATCTACAGGATATTTTTTCTTAGTAGCGGTGGCTAAAGCCATCTCTAAAGCTTCAAAAATCTTTTCCTTATCAATGGCGCGCTCATTGGACAGCGCCTCGGCGATGGCTATAATTTCCTTACCCATTTTTAAGACCTCTTCTTATGATGCGCTCTTGGGATTTTTTTTATGATTATCTTTAAAAGACGGTACTAATCTTGCCAAAGATACATTGGCAAAAGCGATATCTAAAACACCGCTAATTTCGTCTTCTATCTTAAGCAAACCGTCTTCAGAGATTTCAAGCAGTTTGCCACGAACCTTATGACGGCTCTGTACAGGCATGCGCAATTCGGCCTTAATTACAGAACCAATATATTGTTTGGCCTCATCTAATGTAAACAAGATGCGGTCAAGACCTGGGGATGAAACTTCTAAAATATAAGCAGGTCCGATAATATCGGCTGCATCTAAAGCTGGAGAAAGCACGGTTAAGGCCTCACCGCATTGATCGGCGCTTACACCTTCTGGAGTTTCGACATAAATCTCCAAAGTTCCTCTGGAGCCGCCCTGACGGTATCTGATACCCCAAAGTTGTAAACCCAGAGATTCAATCAACGGCTTGACAAGCTCAGTTACTCTATCTTCAATGGTTCCTGCCATGATCCCTCAACGATTTTTTTCCATAAAAAAAGGCCCTTATCTGGGGCCTTTTATAAGTTCCACCGGTTGTATATATATATGCGCTCTCGCGCTTATCTGCTTTAAATGCTGCAGATAAAAGTAAAAGGCTGCTTAAAGCATAGCCTTTTACACATCTATTTTATACCAGTTTTAGGGCAAAAAATCAAGTAAAACCTATTCCTTTAGCTCTTTTTGAGGCTCTTTTGGTTTTGTAAGCTTTACCATGCTAATTGAGGTACTATCGGCCTCTAAAATATCAATAAGCCAACCTTTATACTCTATATGCTCACCCTTTGCCGGAAGTCTTTGTAAATAATCTAAAATAAAGCCTGCTAAAGTTTGATAGTGTTCAGATAATGGTAAATCAAGACCTGTTACGCGATAGACGTCAGCCAAAACCGCCTCAGCATCTATTCTGAAAGTGTTTTTATCAATAGACACAATTTCAGGACTTTCCATTCTGTCAGGCATCTCGCCTGCAAACTCTTCCATAATGTCGTGTAATGTTACAAGACCTTCAAAATTACCAAACTCATCAAAGACAAAAGCTATATATTTTTTGCTTGCTCGAAATTCCTCTAAAACCTTTAAGATATTTACTGTTTCAGGTAAATACAAAGGCTGCTCTACAATATTCTCAAGATTTTTGAGATTACATTTATTTTCAACAACCAGACCTAAAACCTCAGAGCGGCTAATAAAACCTAAAGGCTGATCTTTTTGCCCTGATTTATAGGCCACAAGATTGGTTTTGGTATGGTTTAATGCTTGCTTTATTACATGCTCAACATCTGCATCAATTTTAAGCATCTGCAGATCGTTTCTTGCAGTTAATACAGCTTTTACCGGTAATGATGATAACTGTAAAACGCGCGATACCATTTCCTTCTCTTGCGAGGCAAATACATTAGAACCAGTTCTTTGATAAATGGCCTCTTTAAGATTCTGTACCTCATCGCCCCTTGAACCTAACAACCTTAATACCAAATTGGCAGCAAGTTCACGACTTTGCATGGTACCTGCACGCTTTAACTTTAAGACATTACGACGAGATACTTGATTGAAGATCTCAATTAAAATTGAAAATGCCATTGCAGAGTACAGATATCCTTTAGGAACATCAAAATGTAAAGCCTCCATAATTAAGCTAAAGCCAATTAAAAGTAAGAAGCCTAAACATAAAATGACTAAAGTCGGATGTCTTGAAACAAAGCGAGAGATCATGCCTGAGGCCCAAGTTAAAAGGCCCATACCCAAAGTAACGGCAATGGTCATGATCACAATGTGATTGGTCATAGCAACTGCGGTAATAATGGCATCTACAGAGAAAAGCACATCCAAAATCATAATTTGGGTGGCAACTGTTGCCAAAGACTGACCTGCTGCCTTAGTTACAGATACCTCTTCTGCATCATTTCCTTCAAGTTTTCCATGCAACTCTTCTGTCGATTTATACAAAAGGAATAAACCGCCTGCAAGCATGAGTAAATCTCTATAGGAAAAATCTTGACCAAAAAGAGAAAATAAAGGTTCTTTCATGGCAATGATGTATGCCGCGAAGAACATCAAGATAAGACGAATAACAAGAGAGCCACCTAAACCAATATAGCGGGCACTTCGACTTTGTCGAGGTGGCAGTTTAGATGACAAAATTGCAATAAATAATAAATTATCAAGACCCAAAATGACTTGCATGACAGTAAGGGTCAGAAGGCCTACCCAGGCTGTAGGCTCATTTATCCATGCAAGATCAAAAAGAAGTTCGCCTGAAATACTGGCAGGATCCATTTATTTGTATCCTAAGATATAGACAAATGAAGAAACGAAAGATAAAGAGATGAATAAATTGAAATGTTCAAAAAATATAGCAGATGAAGTGTTCACTTTAAATCTTATTAAATAATAAAAAAATACTCCTAAATTTTACGAAATAAATGTTAAATCTATTTTGAATCAAATCACAATGTCCGCACCTATTTTGGTGCGGACATCAAATATTACTGATAATTTCTACGTTTTACGCCATAAGATGGACGCTTTTTGTGGTTAAAACCACGACGTTCTTCAAAATTACCTTCATAACCACGTCCGTGATTGCCATCAAAATTTTTACCATCACGACGACTATCAAATCTACCCTCTTGACGATTTGAAAACTTCTTATCTGAATGTTTAAAACCGCCACGTCTATCAAAAGACTTACCTTCTTCAAATGAAGAATGCTTAAAGCCCCTATTTGAAGATGAGGATTTAAAGCCACCTTTTGACTTGTTCTCTTGGCTCTTAAATCCAGGACCCTTTTGCCACTGGCCACGATTGCTTGTGCCTTCATCATTAAAAGATCTTGAGAAATCATCACGTTTTTTTGATCTATTAAAGCCTGATGAGGTTTTCTTATCAAAGACACGATCACCTGTGCTACGAGTTTTGGCAAATTTTGAAAAAGGCTTTTTCTGTTTAAAATCTTTATTAAAAGGCTTTTTTAAACCACGATTTGATTGACTTAAATCTTCATCAACATCATCGTTTCTTTTACTCTTTAAAACGGCCTTTTTAGAGTTTTCATATGCCTCATTGCCAAGGCTTCCAGGAAAACGCGGTCTTTCTCTAAAAGAGGTTGTTTCTTCTTTTTGTGCATTAGCACGAGTAATACTCTTAATGCGCTTTGATACGGCTTTACCATCAATATTTTGTAATGGATCCTCTGGCATATCTGAAATGGTTAAAGGCTCCATATCAGCCAAACGGCGCAGTTTATTTAACTCTCTTAAAGTAAGCTCACGATATTGGCCGGCTTTTAATCTTGGATCAAGCTCAATGCCACCATAGCTAATACGGATAAGGCGACTTACCTTAACGCCTTGAGATTCCCATAAACGACGGACCTCTCTTTTACGGCCTTCTTTTAAGGAAACGTGATACCAAGCATTACGAGCCTCACCACCTACATAAACAATCTTGTCAAAGTGAGCTTTACCATCTTCTAATAAAACCCCCTCTTGCAGATTATTTATAATCTCATCGGTTACATCGCCATAAATACGTGAAGCATAAACACGTTCAATACCATGACGAGGATGCATAAGGGCATTTGCCAAATCTCCGTCAGTGGTAAATAACAATAATCCTGAAGTATTAATATCAAGACGACCAACATAAATCCAACGGCCTGACTCAGGCTTTGGTAAATGATCAAATACAGTTGGACGATCTTCAGGATCGTTTAAAGTGGTTAATTCGCCTTCAGGCTTGTGATACATAAGTACACGGCACTTAGGCTTTTCAGTTTGCATGGATAAAACAGTACGGCCATCGATTTGTACTTTAACTTTATCCTCATCAATACGATCACCAATCTTTGCAACAACACCATCACAGGTAATGCGACCATCAGCAATCATCTTCTCAATTCCACGTCTTGAACCTAAACCAAGACGGGATAATACCTTCTGCAGCTTCTCGCTCATAAGTTTCCTTTAAAAATATAATCCATAGCGCTTATTTTACACGTCTAAAAAGCATTAGTCATTTTTTATAGGTTGTCTTAAAATAGAATGAAAGCTTTCAGGAATATTTTATGACCGATGATAAAAACAATATTACAGAAAATGTGACTTTTTCCCTATTTGGGGTTAAATTCACATTACGTGTACATAAAGATCAAATTGAAAGTCTCAATAGGGGTATTGCTTCTGTTCAAAGTGCCTGCTCTAGAGTAATGCGTGAAAACCCAACTCTAAGTCCTCAGCAAACTGCGATTTTGCTAGCTTTGGAAAACCAATTAAAACTGCAAAATTATCTTGAGGGAAGTAAATTTGACAATGAAGCTTTAGACAAAGTTAGAACCATAAAAGCCACATTACTGCGCAATCTAAATGGAAAATAATAAATACTCAGAAAACAAAAAAAGACGTATTGCCTTACGTCAACAAATCTTAGAAAAAAGAAGAAATTTAAGTGCTCTTGATATTGAAGATGGCGGCTATAAAGTTGCCCAAGAGCTGTTAAAACATGAAAGACTGCAAAAAAATTGCATTATCGGCTCTTATGTAAGTGCTTGCGGTGAGCTTTCAAGTCGCCCAATTCATAAAGTTTTATTTGAAATGGGACACACTTTATCACTGCCTCGAATTGATATGGATCATAAAGGTCTTATGGACTTTTTTATTTATAAAAAAGATGACGAGTTAATTGAAAATCGTTTCCATATTTTAGAGCCAGCCCCAATTGAAGAAAATTATTTAAGCTTTGACCGTCTTGAAGTCTTAATTGTCCCATTAGTTGCCTTTGACAAAAAAGGCAATCGCTTAGGCATGGGCGGAGGCTTTTATGATAGGGCTTTAAAAAAGATAAGCTCTCAGTGTTTAACTATAGGTGTAGGTTATGATTTCCAATGTCTAGATAACATTCCTATTGAACATTGGGATATGCCTCTTGATGAAATCATCACCCCAACAAATCACTATATCTTTAAAAATTAACCTAAACTTATTGCTTTAGCAAAAGTTAAAAAAATTTAAGGCTCATCTTTATTTAACAGGATGAGCCTTAATTATTTTGGTTCTTCGCCAAATCTGTGGCTAACTAAAATTTTATATCTAATTTTGTT
>Freddie_p2__coassemble_2987_pt1 | contig 9721 bp, 11 predicted proteins | sample Freddie_p2__metabat2_high_PE_038 | metagenome-assembled genome bin Freddie_p2 | reverse complement strand
AAGAACATATAGGCCGAAGAGGCCTGTAAAAATCTACTCACAACTTAATGTGGGGGTCTGAGTAGTTACAAAATTTGTTTATTTTTTTAGATTTTTTCAAAAATTTTATTTTATGCACTATGAATATTTGCAGAAGAAAAGGACCAAGACATCTTAAAATCAATTTATTATCATCTTTAAGACTTATCTGCATAGACATTCCGTGAAATCAATAAATCAAAATGTTTTTGCTTCGATTACAAAACATGGCCTAAAGCGTAAATCTTTATTTAAATTAAACTTGCCCTTCATTTTTAGGACAAGTTAAACATCGTTTACATATAGGATTTTAAGATCATTAAAAAGGCTTAAACTTAACTTAAGATATTGAAAATGCTTTTTTAACTTTTATTTATCAGAATTAAAGCTTCTACTTTTATCCTATTTAGACAAAAAATCTTTTTGCAGTTTTTCAATTAAGCTTAAATCAGCAGGTAACCAATTTAAAGACATTAAATCTGCATATTTAACCCACCTAGCATTCTCATGCTCTAAAAGATCTAATGTTTTATCTTTAAGTGTACAAATATAAAAATACAACTTTACGTGACGTTGAGGGTAATCAAACTCTATAACATCATATAGTCCTTTCGCATTAACCTTGGCATGTAGCTCTTCGTAAAGCTCTCGCTCTAATGCCTCTTTTGCACTCTCCCCATCTTTTAATTTGCCACCAGGAAACTCCCAGAAATCCTTAAACTCGCCATAGCCTCTTTGTGCACAAAAAATTGTGCCCTCATGCTCCCCTTCACCTTTAATGATGGCTGCTGCAACCTCAATATTTTTCATAGCATATACCTCAATAAAAATCCCCAAGAGGAATTACCTCTTAGGGATCTAATCAAATCAAAATTAACTTAACAAATTAAATATATTTGAAGTCAATCTCTTTGATCTTCTGAGACCACTCTGCAGGGCCTAACTTGTGAATGCTGTTACCGTTGCAATCAACAGCTACGGTTACAGGCATATCAACAATCTTATACTCACGAATAGCTTCCATGCCTAAATCCTCAAAGGCTAAAACCTTAGCCTCTTTAATAGCCTTGGAAACTAAGTAAGCTGCACCACCGGTAGCCATTAAGTAAGCAGCCTTGTGCTTCTTGATAGACTCAATAGCCTCAGGGCCACGCTCGGACTTACCGATCATGCCATATAAGCCAGTTTCAGCGAGCATAGTCTCAACGAACTTATCCATACGGGTAGAAGTGGTTGGACCTGCAGGACCTACAACCTCATCACGAACAGCAGGAACTGGGCCTACGTAGTAGATGAACTTCTTGTGGAAGTCAACGCCCTCAGGTAATGGCTTACCCTGAGCAATTAAGTCGCAAACACGCTTATGAGCAGCATCACGGCCTGTTAAGATGGTACCTGAGAGTAATAAGGTATCACCAACCTTCCAAGTTGCGATCTCTTCTTTGGTAATGGTGTCTAAGTTTACACGCTTAACGTCTGCACTTGCGCCATCAATCTTGATATCTGGATAATCATCAAGTGATGGAGGATCAAACTTAGCTGGGCCAGTACCATCTAATACGAAGTCAATATGACGGGTAGCTGCGCAGTTAGGAATAATAGTAGTAGCCTTAGAAACTGCATGGCAAGGATAGGTCTTTACCTTAACATCTAAAACAGTAGTTAAGCCACCTAAGCCCTGAGCACCGATACCTAAACGGTTGATCTTGTCATAAAGCTCAAGACGGAGTCTCTCTTCAGCAGTCTTAGCACCACGAGCCTTTAACTCTTCAATATCGATAGGATCATTTAAGGCTTCCTTAGCTAAAATGGCAGACTTCTCTGGGGTACCGCCAACGCCAACGCCTAAAATTCCTGGGGGGCACCAGCCAGCACCCATATGAGGGATCTCAGAGAGGATGTAATCTACTACGCTATCAGATGGATTTAACATCTTCATATGAGTCTTGTTCTCAGAGCCGCCACCCTTAGAAGCAATAGCAACTTCAACGGTATTGCCGTGAACCATCTCAATGTGAACAACAGTAGGGGTGTTGTCCTTAGTGTTTACACGGGTCTCAAGCGGGTCTACTAAGATAGACTTACGCAGAGGATTGTCCTTATCGCAGTATGCACGACGGGTACCTTCATCTACCATCTCCTGAATGGTCATGTCGCCTTCAAAACGAACGTCCATACCAATCTTTACAAAGCAGGTCACAGCACCAGTATCCTGGCAAAGTGGACGATGGCCAATTGCGCACATCTTAGAGTTAACTAAAATCTGAGCAATAGCGTTCTTTGCAGAAGGGTTCTTCTCAATATCATAGGCGTGCTTCATTGCCTTTAAGAAGTCCTTCGGATGATAATATGAGATATATTGAATTGCCTCATAGACAGATTCAATAAAATCAGCAGTCTTAATGAGTGTGCTCATTGATGGTAAATTCCTTTTAAGTTACTGAAAGACAGATCTTTCTGTACTGTTGATTTTGACATTCTCCCCCTGCTTTATCAAGAGGATAATAAATGCCAGGGCCACAAGACCCTAAGGATTTTTACACCTGCAGTTTCCTACAAATGTTCAATACCTTCCTTACGGGTTATTATAAGTGATAAAACACAGATAAATCAGGCGGTCTTTATCAAATTTGCAAACAATCTAAAATTTTTATTTGATTTAAGTACAGATCTAAAATACAAGACAAAATAAATTGACCTTAATGTACGTAAAAGACCCATAAACTAAAGCTTTAAAATCTTTGTTAAAAAGAAGTACAGCAATCTCTGAGGCAGGATTTTTGCTAAAAGAGCACTTATATAACCTTTAATTCCTACATAAAAAACAGCTTGTGGGGATTTTTTTAAAATTACTTTAACAAGAACCTTGGCAACTTTTAAAGGTTTATCCGCTTTTTTTGATGATTTTTTATTAAGCTCTCTTATATATGAAACTTTATTACTAAAGTATTCATCTTGGCTTAAAACCTCAATTCTATGCTTTATAAAATCAGTAGCTGTAAGATTGGGAATTACTGCACACACAGAAATTTCTTTATTTAAAAGCTCATATCTTAAAGATAAAGTGAGATCTAAAAAAGCACTTTTGGATGCACCATAGACACCATAAAAAGGCAGTGGCAATAGACTCATAACCGAGCCTACATTGACAATTTTCTTTAAAGGAAACTCCTTAACTAATTCTCTTATAAGTGAAAAAGGCTTAATGGTATTTACATAAAAAACTTTTAAAAAAAGATCTTCATCTACGTCAATTAAAGATGAAGGCTCAAGACCTATGCCTGCATTATTTATAAGATACTGAGGAGAGAGATTTAATTCTTTTAATCTACAAATAAGAGCTTGAATGCTTCCTTTTTCACATAAATCAAGCTTTAAAATTCTAAATGATTCTTCAAAATGCTCATCTTTTGTACCGGTTCCAACGACACAAAAGCCGTGCAAAGCTAAGAGCTTTGCACAGCTTTTGGCAATTGGGGAACTAAATCCAGTAATTAAGACACACTTAGTCTGCACAAGGAATTTTAAAACCTTGACGATTTACATTAGAGCACTGAGCTTTATCCAAAAGATATGCATCCAATAAGGTTAAGGCCAGCATTGCCTCAGCAATTGGAACTGCTCTTATACCTACACAAGGATCGTGACGGCCACGAGTTACAATGTCGCAAGGATTTCCATGGATATCCACAGTCTTTCCTGGAACCAGGATGCTTGATGTAGGCTTTAATGCAATGCGAACTATAATATCCTGACCTGAGCTTAAACCACCTAAAATACCACCTGAGTGATTGGCTAAAAAGCCATTTGGAGTAAGCTCATCCCGGGCAGTTGAGCCTCGCATTTTAGCCATCTCAAAGCCATCTCCGATCTCAACGCCTTTTACAGCGTTAATACCCATCATGGCATAAGCGATGGTAGCATCCAATCTATCAAATACAGGATTACCTAAACCGCAAGGAACACCTTTAGCTCTTACCTCAACGCAAGCGCCAATAGAGTCCCCCTTTTCGGCTAATTCTTTAAATAAATCCTTAAGATCAGGCAGTTTTGACTCATCTGCAAAGTTAAATGGATTGTTTTGTGCCACAGTTGCATCAAAACTCTCAGCTTTAATATCTCCAATTGCAGTTACAGCACTACAAATTTGAACATTGCAAAGAGTCTTTAAAACTTGCTTGGCAACAGCACCTGCAGCTACACGCATGCAAGTTTCACGAGCCGATGAACGACCACCGCCTCGATAGTCACGGATGCCATATTTCTCAAAATAGGTATAGTCGGCATGACCTGGTCTAAAACTGTTCATAATTGCGCTGTAATCTTGAGATCTTGGCGCAGTATTTTCAATTAAAAGACCAATTGGAGTACCTGTGGTTTTACCTTCAAATACACCTGAGATAATCTTAACTTTATCACCTTCATTTCTTGGGGTACCGTAACGAGTGGAACCTGGGCGACGACGATCAAGATCTGGCTGAATTACACTCTCATCAAGTTCAATCTGCGGCGGGCAGCCATCAATGATAGCCATAAGGCCCACACCGTGACTTTCACCGCAGGTTGTAACGGTAAACACCTTGCCTATGGTATTACCGCTCATTATTTAGAAACCTCTAAGGCAGCTTTGGCAAAAACATCATGATAAGCTTTAAGCTGCTCGCAGCTTAAAACAAATACACCACAACCGCCTTTCTTAAGATCTACAAAGTGGAATGGAACCATTGGGAATGCTTCAACTAAGTGTTCCTCAGAATTGCCAACTTCCATTACCAAGATGCCATCATCAGTTAAATAATCTGCAGCGGAGGCTAAAATACGCTTAGCACAATCTAAACCATCATAGCCTGAACCTAAAGCAACATCCGGCTCAGCATGATACTCCTCTGGCATGGTGCTTAAATCCTCTGCATCTACATAGGGAGGATTGGCAACAATTAAATCGTATTTATCACCCTTTGGCAGAGAATCAAACAGATCACTCTTAATTGGGGTAACCAAATTCTCAAGACCATAGTTTTGAATATTGATATTGCAGACCTCTAAGGCATCGTCAGAAATGTCTACAGCATCAACCTCAGTATCACCTTCAAAGTGTAATGCAGTAGCAATTGCGATACAGCCTGAGCCTGTACACATATCAAGCACTCTCTCAGGATCTCTATCAAGATATGGTGAGAAACCATTCTCAATTAACTCGCCAATTGGAGATCTTGGGATAATGACACGACTGTCGACATAGAACTCACGACCGCAGAAGAAAGCTCTATGAGTTAAATATGGAGTTGGGACTCTGTCTAAGATACGCAATCTTGCAATCTTTGCAATAGTAAGTCTTTCCTCTTGAGTAAGTCTTGAGGTTAAAGTGGAATCATCGCACGGCGGAGTTAAATGCATAACGGCCTGGACAATTTCTAAAGCTTCATCCCAATAGTTATCGGTGCCGTGCCCGACATAAATGTCGTGGGCGGCGAAACAAGAGACTAAATAACGTACAACGTCCTGAACAGTAAAGAGCTCTTTAGTTAAAGCCTCTTCAATTTCAGAGCCTGTAGGCAGATCGTCTAAAAGTTTATGGATAGCTTCGATTTCCTGATTATTTGCAAGTTTTGACATAGATGGGTTTATACGCCGTGGATTTAAAAAAGAAAAAAGGTACAGTTAAACTATTACCATGATTATAAGTTTAATTAACTGTACCCTCAAGATGTAATCTTTAGTTTAGCGCAATGCACTTTTTTAGACAACTAAAAGCTCTGTGAACGTAAATGACAGGTCATAATATAAATGGCGTTGTTAATCTCACGACAAATTTTAAGTCTGCAAGCATTAACTTTTTCTTCACTACCAATTACAACCTTTCCGCCATCAAACATAAATTGACCGTGTCCTTGAATTTCAAAACTACCCTTAAAAAACAATACGACATAGCGTGCTATACGTACGGGAGAATAATTTTTAAAAACTCGCATGGAATAAATCCTTATCCTATATGTTGTTTATTATCAAACGCGGCATAATTTAGCTCACAGTTGTTAAGAATAGTTCAAATTTATATTTTCTATTGGGAAAAATTCTCAACAAATAATTTTTATTTATTCTGTGATAATTAAGAGCGTTTAATTATACCAGTATTCATTCTGCGGCTTAAAAAAATGCTCAGGAATTGCGATCTCGCCATTATAATCAAGTAAAAAAGCAGACGAAGTTACAAAATCAGGTCCAAAGTCTTGATGTGATGTGAACTCGTAACACAGTTCACTTACCAACGGCAGATGCGAAACAATTAAAACCACATCCTCAAAATTACATACAGCATCAAGATAAGCTCTAAATGTTAAAGGATCTCCTTGAGGTACAAGTTCAGGTAAAATCTCTCTTATCACTTTACCTTGAACCTTAGATAAAACTATATGTGCAGTTTGTTGGGCACGAGTTTTAGGAGAGATAAAAGCTCTTGTAATCTTATATTTTCTATTTATCTCCTCTGCAACTTTTGTACTTTCTAAAATGCCTTTATTGGTTAATACCTGATCATTATTAGACAAAGTAGCTTGCCCATGACGCATTATAATTATTTTCATATAGCCCCTTTAATTTCAAACTACCCTACACACCCAACATCTTTTAGATGGCTATCCTATTTGAATATTATTATTTATAAGACACTTTAAAAATTTCACAATAAAAATATTTAGAAATTGTAAAAAATAAAAAAAGTTAAATTTTTTCTTTAATTATGAATTCAAAATTCATCAAAAGATGCGAAATACAACGTTTTTAGAATTGCAAAGAAAACTTTTGAAACAAACTTTAAAGATAATAGTCATATAAAAAATCCCCTTGCAAAAACAAGAGGATTGTTCAAATCTATATTTAATTAAAGATTTTCAATAGACTTATTTATTTGCTCTAAAGCCAATTGAGGATCTTCTGCTTTGGTAATTGGTCTACCAATTACCAAATAATCAGACCCAGCCTCAATTGCCATCTGTGGGGTCATAATACGTTTTTGATCCCCAACTGCAGAACCTGTAGGTCTAATACCTGGGGTGACACATACAAAAGGAGCTGCAATTTGCGACTTAATGGCAGCAGTTTCTAAGGCAGATGAAACTACACCATCAAGACCTGATTCTTTTACAAGCTTTGCCAAACGCAAAACTTGATCAACAGGCTCAATATCTAAGCCTACACAACTTAACTGGGCTCTATCCATAGAAGTTAAAACAGTAACACCAATTAAAAGAGGCTTTTTCTCAAATTTAGCTAAAGCTTCAGCTGCAGTTTGCATCATTACAGCGCCACCATGAGCATGGACATTAACCATCCATACACCCAAACGCGCTGCAGCCTCACAAGCACGAGCTACAGTATTTGGAATGTCATGATATTTAAGATCCAAAAACACATCAAAGCCTTTATTAATAAGCTTTTCTACAAACTGCGGACCTGCAGTAGTAAAAAGCTCATTACCGACTTTAAGACGGCAAGAATTTGGCTGAATGCGGGATACAAAATTTAAAGCATCGCTTTGATTGTCATAGTCAAGAGCAACTATGATCTTAGGATCTGTCATGTTAATCTCCATCTAAACCAACTTTAGGTTTTAAACTTTCCCAACGCTTACAACTTGGACATTGCCAAAAGAGCATTTTTGATTCAAAACCACAATGCGGGCAAGTATACACATAGTTTGCTGCAATTTGTGCATCAACTAAGCTTTTTAACTGCAAAATTGCTTGATTTGCCGAAGGCTCACCATCTTTTGATCTCAAAGCCATTAAAGCTGAGAACAATTTTAAATTAGGTTTATCTTTAATATATGATAATAATAAAGTCTCAGCATCTTCGTTTCCTGAAGTTTCAGCAACCACTTTTACAAGCTCAACCATAGCTGAAGCAGAATGAGTGGAATTTACTAAGCTTTCAAGGGCGAAACGATATTTAGGATCGGCTTTGTTAGGAAAACATTCTTTAATAAGATGTAAGCAGGTTATAGCATAGCTTGGTGCAAAATTTGTAACTTCTTTTACTAATGCATAAGCGTCTTCATATCTATTTTGTCTTACGTAAATGGAACTTAACTCAAGTCTTGCCCTTACAGACTTTGGGAAAACATCAATAGCGTAAGCATAAGCCTTTGAGGCTTCATCCAATTTTAATGACAAGGCTAAATCAGATGCTTTTTCACAATAATATTGGCCTAACTGTCTTAGACCTTTTTCTCCTAAAGCATCTCTAAACTCTAAAGCAACCTCAATTGCTTTATCATAATCATGCTCACGCTCATAAACCTTTAATAAAAGTTTTGCAGCAAAAGCTCTTTGACGCGGGATATCGATTACATTAACTAAAATCTCTTCAGCTCTATCAAATAAACCTGCACTTATAAAATCACAAGCTAGCTCAAGCTGTGCGGTTTCTCTTTCAGAATCATCTAGGCTTTCATCATTAACCATGCGTTCATGAAAAGAAATGGCTTTATCTACCTCTCCTCTGGTGCGAAATAGATTGCCCAAAGCGAGACTTGATTCAAAAGAAGAGTCTTTATCTTTAAGACATGCGATGAAACGATCTACTGCTTTATCTTCCTGCTTATTTAATAAGTACTCAACTCCCCGCAAATAATTATGGTTTTGTTGATTACGTTCGTTTTCCTGTCTGGCTGACACAGAACTGCGCCCCATGTAATATCCATAGAGCGCAGCTACAGGAAGTAAAAGAAAAAGCAGTTCAAACATAAAATCTTATTAAATAATTATGCTTTAACTGGGAGATTGTCTTCCTTTTGTTCTTTCTTTCGCTCATCTTCATAAGCACGTAATTGCTTGCGTACTTTGTTTAATTCAGAACGGGTCTTACGATGTTCATTCCACAATTTAAGGAAGAACAAAATAGAACCTAAAGCTCCTAAAGCAAAACCAAAACAAACACCTACAACCAATACTGAGGCTAAAGTAACTTCCGCTTTAACTACAAGAAAATCAAAAGGTACCAATCCGTCATTTGCAGCGCCAATAGCTAATCCAAAACAAACAATTACTGCAATAACTGTAAGGTTAATCCAAAACTTAATCATCTAAATATAAACTCCTGAATTCCTTGTAACATAATAACAGAGCTTAGCGGAAGTTGCACGTCTGTCATTATACGTTAAACAGCTGCGTTTTTATTAACGCGGTTTCTAAGCTCAACACCTGGCTTAAAGTGAACGACTCTACGCTTGTCTAAAGATACAGGTTCGCCTGTTTTTGGGTTATGAGCAATACGTGGTTCTCTTACACGTATTTCAAAACTGCCAAAACCTCTGATTTCAATTCGCTCACCTTGCGCAAGCGTCTCGATCATAACCTCAAAGATTTCTCTTACAGCAGAATCGATGCTCTTTGGATTGTGGGTAGGAAACTGCAAAGCTAATAAATTAATAAGTTCTGCGCGAGTCATTTTATAAAGCTCCCTCATAAAATCATAACTGGTATAAATTTTAACCAATTATTAAGGACATAGCTGCGAAAAAATGAGAAAAATCAGATCTTAAACCCAAAAATTATCAAAAAATAATAACGTATCACACTTTTTAAATTAAAGATTGACATTCAAATAAAAGGTTAATCTGATATTTTGAATATTTTTAAGGACTTAATCAACAATTATTTAGTAAATAATAAATTATATCTATAAATATACAGATTAACTATAT
>Freddie_p2__coassemble_2979_pt1 | contig 9739 bp, 9 predicted proteins | sample Freddie_p2__metabat2_high_PE_038 | metagenome-assembled genome bin Freddie_p2 | reverse complement strand
AATTACCATTTTATTTCAAATAATAAAACATAGATATTTATGATTGTATATTTATACTTGTTAACTTGAATGAATATATACCAACATAATATACGTATAAGGCAATAAAAGTATATTTTTAATAATTAGTGATTTTTAGGTCAGAATTTATAAGGGGTAATAAAAGACTAAACTTATCACTTTAAAACGATACTAAATAACACATTGCGACTGTAATCTCAATTTTAAAAAAATGTATATTTTTTGTTAAATATAAATAATTTATGTTGATCAGTTTTTAAGAATCTCATAGAATAAAGCCATGGTATGAAACATACCGACAAGTTAACCCTGGGGTGAAATCCAGCTGTTTGAACTCTGAGCCGATAATATAAGACTTCGGCGTCTTCCGGCTAATGGTGAGCATACTTGCATTGCGACAAGGAGCCTAAATTATCCTCTGATGCCATTTTGAACGTACTGGTTCAAGAAGTCATAAATAGCAGATTCACTTTCGGGGCTTGACCTTAAGTCTCCTCCCTTTTATAAAAATCCCTTTAAAAATAATTAAGGCTTCAAATCTAAGGCATTTGTGTATCTAAAAACCTTGTCTTAATTTAGAAGTTTTTTCTCAAGATTACCTTTCAAATTAAAGCTTATATAAAACAAAGCCCTCTGATTTGAGGGCTTATGCTTTAGAACCAACCGTATGCCACCATCTTATTAAACAGGTTATAACCTGTAAGAATAACCATAATAAAAATCAGGATATTGATGACTCTTTGAACATTAAATTTTTTCATAAAAATAACTACTTGTTGTTTGAGTTAAAAAACACCATAAAAGAAAATAACCAAAATTACCAATGGTAATACATAGCGAACATACATAAACCAAATATTTACAATTGTAGGATATGGCTTACTCTTGCCGTTGGATAATTCAGTTTTAGCTAAATCTTTTAATACTAAGCTTACAAATAAACAGCATCCAAGAGAGGTTAAAACAAAACAAATATTACCTGAGATAAAATCAAAGGCATCAAAGATGTTTCTGCCCAAAATATGCACATCTGACAGAATGCCTGAGCTTAATACACATGGAATATTGCCAAAGATATACACAAAGCTTAAGGTCAGCAAAATTGAGACCTTAAGTTTGATATGAAACTTTTCATATAGTACCGAAATAATTACCTGATAGATGGTAATTGAAGTTGTTAGCGCTGCAATTAACAGTAAACTGAAAAACACTACAGCAAAGAAATTACCAAAATCCATACGAGAGAAGGCAATAGGTAAAGTCTTAAATACTAAAGAAGGGCCTGAATCTGGTTTTAAGCCTGCACTAAATAAGGATGGAAAAATCATAAAGCCGGCTAAGACTGCAATTAAGGTATTCACAATACCAGTAATAGTTGCAGTTTTAACTAAGTTTTCTTTCTTATTTAAGTGAGATGACAAAGTAATCATTACACCAAAACCTAAAGAAAGCGCAAAGAAGACTTGGCCTAAAACATCTAAAAATAATTGAGGAGTGATTTTAGAAAAATCTGGCTTTAAATAGAAAATCACACCATCCATAGCGCCATCTAGGGTTAAATTTTTAATTACCATTACCACTAAGCAAATAAACAGTAATGGCATTAAATATTTAACCGCATGCTCAATACCTTCAATAATGCCTTTACGTAAAATAATATAATTTACAGAAACAAAAGCTAAAGTATAAAGAGCGATTAAATGCTGATTTTTATCGACCTCGTTATGATAAAAGCTTTCAGTGGCAACTTTTGAAATGGGCGATGATAAATCAAAATTGCCCATAATGATATTGGCGATATATGATAATACCCAACCACCAATTACCATGTAATAAGCCAAAATGCCAAACGCGCCCACAAGCCCCATATAACCTACAATCTTCCAAAGATTTGAGGCTTTATTATTGTTAATGCCAAAAGCATCAACACAATTATTCATGACGCGACGACCGATAACATTCTCAACTAAGATAATTGGAATGCCCACTAAAAACATAACTATAATAAATACTAAAACATACGCTCCGCCACCGTTTAAGCCTACAAGATAAGGGAATCGCCAGGTGGCGCCGAAGCCTATAGTTGCACCCGCAACTGTCAAAATATATGTAAGTCTGCTTGACCAAGTTTGTCTAGGCATGTTGAGTAAAATCTCTGTTAATTACAAAAAACGCTTTTCATTATACTTTTGGATTTAGGGCTTGACTACAAAAAAATATATATCTATTCCTGTTTTAAGTCCCCAAAACATGCCTTTTTTATTGACTTTTAGTCAATAGAGCGCCTAAACAAATGCAGGCATAAAGTTATAGTTACAGCACCTATAAGACATAGCGGTATAAACAAATGGGCTACTTGTAATAAAGTCTGACCTTCAAGATAAACGCGCCAGAGAATATTTAAACCATAATAAAGAGGATCTAAATAAACAAAAATCTTAAACCAATTGGGCATGGCATCGACTGTGGTAAGCATTCCTGAACACATAACCATAGGCATTAGGCATAAAAAGGACATGATCATAGATTGCATCGGATTTTTAGCAAAAACTGAGATCATCATGCCTAAACCTACAACTGAAATATTAAAGCAAAGAATGCTAAAAAAGATTGCCAAAATATTGCCTTGAGGTTTTATCCCAAAATAATAATTACAAATTAAAAAAGAAATTACTCCCTGCCCCATGGCTATTAACAATGTAGGTAAGGCCTTACCGAACAAGATCTCAAAGGGTGCGGTTGGTGTCATCAGCATCATGTCATAAGAGCCATTTTCGCGCTCTCTTGATATAGATAACGATGAGAGCATCAACACCTGAATAAAGGTTAAAACCAAGATCATAGCTGTTAATATGGAAAAGCGCGTGATATTGTTTTGATTAAACCATAACCTACTTTCAATTAAAAACGCAGGCTTGAGTCCTTGCTTTTTATTGTAGGAATTGACAATAGTTTCAACATAGTTTTGCGCGGTATTAGCAGATGCGGTATTTCTGGCATCAGCTATGGTGTGTACTGTCTTATTTTTATTAAAGTCATTGTCAATAAATATGCCAATTAAAGCATTTTCATTTTCAATATTCTCCTTAAGACACTTTATACTGTCACAGCTTTTATAAAGCTCAAATACAGGGCTCTCTTCAATATCCAATAATAAATCTCTACTTTCATAGGTAGAGGCTGCATCAAAGTAAACATAAGGCACATGTTTAAGATCGAAAGCTGTGCCATAACCAAATAAAATACACTGAACAAAAATAGGAATAATTAAAACTTGGATTGAGCCTTTATCATTGATAATGGTCAAAAACTCTTTTTTAGCTAAAGCTATTATGCGCAATAAGGATAAATAAATGGCCATCATTTTATATCCCTCGCAACTTTTTTGACGGTTAGATAAAAAATAACTGATATAAACAGACAATGAATGCCTATATTGCGCCATAAAATGGCGTAAGAATCTCCTGACAGGAAGATAATACGATTACTTTGTACTGCATATGTCGGCGGCAACATAATGCTTATATAGCGAATAAAATCATGCACGCCTCTTAAATCAAAAATAAGTCCTGAGAGCATTACTGCCGGTAAAAATCCGGCAACTATGGCATATTCCACACTTAAAAATTGATTTTTACACAAAGCTGAAATAAGAACGCCCAAACAAATCATCTCAAGCGTATAAAAAGTCATATTACAAAGAAGCATTAAGGTACTTCCGTGTATTGGAATGTAATAAAAAATCTGGCCTAAGGTTAAGGTTAAAACCATACTTAAAAGGCCTAAGGCAAAATAAACTAAGACTTTGGATAAAACGATTTCAAAAGCTTTGGCATTTGAGGATGAGAGTGTCTCTATTGTTTGTCTATCCCATTCTCGTGAAATAACAAAAGAGCTTAAAAACACACACATAACGGTAATGATAGCTACATATTGGCCTGACATTAAAAACCAAATGGAGTCATTTTCGTCATTAAACCAATTCCGGCTTTGCACTTTTAAAGCTTTTTTTATGGTAATAGGACTATCACAAGGCTTTAAAACATTGTGCATAATTGCATCAATGTAGTTTAAAGAAATGGCCGCACTTTGTGCCTCTGTTCCATTTAAAACAACTAAAGCTTGTGCTTTTTTATTTATAAGATCTTCTGAAAAAATGTTATTTAAATAAACAAAGGCTTTAATCTCATGCTTTTGCATAAGATCTTGGGCATCATTTAAATTACGCAGATACGATACTTTAAAATAATCCGAGCCTTTAAAAGCTTGATAGATGGTATTCACTACTTGAGTGTTTTGTGCGCTTACAAAAGCCATATTTACAGGCTTTATATCCATACGCAAAGAACTCCCATAAATAAACACCAACAATATTGGCAAAATAAAAGCAATTGCCAAAATTGACTTGTCACGCAAAATCTCAATAACTTCTTTTTTAATAAGAAGGCTTAAATAATTAAAACTCATTTATCCTCCTCAAGATTTTTACGAAACTCATGGACTTTTTTTATAAAAGCATGCATTACGCTTATGCGTTTACCATCTTGTTTACAAATCTCATCAGGAGAACCTAAAACTAAGATTTTTCCATGATCTTGAATTAAAAATCTGTCGCAATATTCAGCCTCTTCCATAAAATGAGTTGTGACAATAATGCTTGTACCTTGAGCACTTAAGATATTGATACGATTCCAAAAATTGCGCCGTGCTTTAGGATCAGCTCCTGAGGTAGCTTCATCTAAAAATAAGATCTTAGGTTTATGAATTAAAGCACAGGCCATAGATAGCTGGCGCTGAATACCAAAAGGCAAAGATCCTGCCTGGACATTTAGATATTTTTTTAAAGAAAAGTCTTCTAAAAGCTCAAAAATTCGTTCTTTTAAATAAGAGCCATAAAGACCATAGCTTCTGCCAAAATACTCAAGATTTTGATAAGTAGTTAAAGAACGATATAAAGAAAATTTTTGAGAAACATAGCCGATGGTGGCTCTGGCACCAGATTTGGCATACCGCAAATCAAAGCCATTTACCAAAACATGGCCTGATGTTGGAGATAAAAGTGCGCAAATCATTCTAAAAGTGGTGGTTTTACCGGCACCATTTGGTCCTAAAAGGCCAAAAATCTCGCCTTTATGTACTTTAAAATTTGATTTTTCAACGGCTGTAAATTTACCAAAAACTTTTTTAATGTCACAAACATCAATAACCGTTTGACTTAAATCTTGGCTATTCTTTAAAAAATCAATATGCTCAGGCACCTTGGGAGCTGATGACTTGTGATCTTGTGTTTCATTTATATAGACATCTTCTAATATACAAGGCCTTTTATTTACCTAAAAATTTTTATAATCATCTGGGTAATTTTGTTTTAAAAAATCCCTTAATTGTTCATAAGAGGCACTTTCATCTAAGAGTAAATCGATATTACCCTCGCGTGGACAGACATCAATAATTGGCGAGTTTTTTACATAGCTTTTAGTTTTAAACATCATGCTACGTGCATAATGTTGATAATTTAAATTAAAAAGCTTGAGCGCGTAAGTTTTTCCTTCACATAAAGAAAAAAGTTTTTTAGGGCTATCATTTTTTATGATAGATCCTTCATTAAACATTAAAACTTCATCAGCTTGTTGGGCCTCTTCTAAATAAGCTGTCGTAAAAATGCAAAAACCTGACGTTTTTTTCAGGTAATCAGAAATAATCTCCCATAAATCTATTCTGGATACCGGATCTACACCTACCGTAGGCTCATCTAAAATTAAAACCTGGGGATTACAAGATAGCGCGCACGTTAACGCAAGTTTTTGCTTCATACCTCCCGAAAGGGATCCTGCGGCACAATCTTTAAATCTAAAAAGGTCGACTTTTTTTAATAAATCTATAAGGTACTGTTGGTTATTTTTTAAATCAAAGCCTTTAAGGCCTGAGATAAGACAGAGATTTTCATATACCGTCATATCCTTATAAAGTCCTAAAGTTTGCGACATATAACCGATTTTGGAGGTGAAAGCTATATTTTTAATATCGCATCTCTCTCCTAAAAGGCGTACCTCTCCTCTATCGGGTTTGGTAAGACCTGATAGCATATTCAAAAAGGTTGATTTTCCAGCACCATCAGGACCTGTCAGGCACAAAAGATGATTGCTTTTTAAAATCTTTAAGGAAAAATCTTCAAATACTACATTCTCTTTGCCTTTTTGAGTCTCATAGGCTTTAAAGACTTTATCAAATAAAAGAAAATCACTCATGATTAAATTCCACAGTGACGCTCTGCCCTAAGCGTAATGCAGCATTTTCATCATTAACTAAAACTTTTACCTCATAAACTAAATCAGGTCTTAAATCCTCAGTCTGCACAGTCTTTGGCGTAAACATGGCACTATTTGAAATAAATGCAACTTTGCCCTCAAGAGCTGTTTTATTTGGCAGTAAAACATAAGCTTTGTCATTTATATGCACATGTGACAATTGCTTTTCACTTAAATAAACCCTCACTCTTTTTTCATTTATAACCGATAATTCAAAAACAGGAGTATTTGTGGAGGTCATATCACCAATTTCATTAAAACGACTTCTAATTTGTCCTGAAAACGGCGCTTTTAATAGTGACTGATCATCTTTTTGATAAACTAAATAGGCAATCTCAGAATTACAACTCTCAAGCTCAGAGCGTTTCTCTCTAATACTTTCAGATCTATACCCACCCTTTAATTTTTCATATTCATTTAAAGCCTGAGAGTATTGAGCCTTTAATTGTTCTTTTTCAAAAAAAGCTTTATCTCGATCTTGAGCTGAGGCGGCTTTTTTTAAAAATAACTTTTGATAACGCTCATAGGTCAATTGAGAAAGTGCCAGGGCATTTTTAAGGTTGTTTACATTGGCATAGGCTTTATTGATATCTTCTTTTTGATAGCCATTTAAAAGCTCATCTAAAGAAGCCTTAAGCGCACTACATTTGGCTTTGGAAATTGCTATTTGATGATCTAAGGCTTTTGTATCTAATACAGCTAAAACATCCCCCTTTTTAACCAAGTCCCCCTCATCCACATTCAATTTAACAATACGACCTTGAATATCAAAAGCAAGCGCGGCCTGTCTTATATCCACCATGCCATAGGCTTTATTTAAATCTACAGAATCTTTAGATAACAGATAAAAAGCGCCTATAGATCCAAATAAAAGAAACACCAAAGATATTGATAAAATAACTTTTCTTTTCATAAATTACTCCCCTTTTAAAGCCTTAAGACTTGCGCATACAACAAGCGGCATTTTTTCAGATAAATCCTCTAGCGAAAGATGCACCCCATCTTGACCAAAGGAGCGATTACTAATAGCTGTGAGGAAAAAAGGAGAGATGACTTGTGAAAAAAGTAACTTAAGCTCTTTTTCACTTAAATTTTCAGAGGCAAAAATCTTACACCAAATATCAAAAACCATATTAAAAGTAAGATCCTGCCACACAGATGAAACTTCCGGGAATTGGGTTGCCTCAGAGAAGATCATTGTTAAAAAATCAACAAACTTATCGTCTTTAAAAATGACAAATAAGATTTTTGATAAAAGCTTTATCTTCTCTTCAAAGCTTTTTTCAGGCAAAAAAAGCTCTTGAGACAATAACAGTCTCTTTTCATAACTAACCTCTAAAACACAGGCCTTAAAAAGATCTTTTTTGTCTTTAAAGTACAAATAAATGTTACTTCTGGACATATCGAGCTCTTTGGCAATTAAAAGAAAGTTAGTCTTGGCATAACGGTATTTAGAAAACACCTCTATAGCTGCTTTGATAATTTGCGCAGGTCTCTCTTCTTTAAGTCTCTGTCTTTTTTTCATAATCACTCCTTTTTAAAAAATATAGTCACTCACTGACACAAATGTCAGTAACTGCTAAAACTTATCAGCTTAATGACAGTACTGTCAGTAATAAAAATACCAATAACAACGATCTTTTTAAGAAAAAAATTACCCCCCTGTTTTGAGAAAAACAGCGAGAAATCAGGTCAAAAAAGGATAAAATCAAGTTAAATTTGTGAAGTACTTCAAAATACTAGAAAAATCATTGTAATCAAACGATTGTTACTAAAAAAATACTATTTTTTTTACCTCATAAAATATTAAATTACGCATAACAAAATCTTTATATATATCATTGCGATATCACTTAATATGTGTTCTTGGAAAATAAAAGTTAATTAAAAAATTTTTATAAAAAACTTTTTAAGTTTTTATTTATAAAATATTTATTACTTTTTTTCTTTAAAAAGCATATACTTAGCCCATGTAAAGTTAGTTTACATAAAATATGATATGATTACGGCCAATGCTAGAGCATAAAAGTTAAGTGTTAGGGTTAAGGATCTGTTCAATATGAATTCAATCAATAAAGCACAAACCGATACCACCATCAGTTGGTTTTTAAGCCAATGCCATGTGCACAAATATAATGCCAAAAGCACTATTATTCACGCAGGCGAAAAAGCCGAAACCCTCTACTACATCGCCAAAGGCTCAGTTGTTGTTTTAATTAAAGACACTGAAGGCCACGAAATGATCCTGACCTATTTAAATCAAGGTGATTTTATTGGTGAGGTAGGATTGTTTGATGAAAGCGAAAATCCGGTTCGTACAGCTTACGTAAAAGCTAAAACTTCTTGCGAAATCGCTGAGGTTTCATATAACAAATTTAAGCAATTAGTTCAGGTAAATCCTGAAATCTTAATGCGTCTTACCGCTCAGATTTCTCAAAGATTGGCTTTAACCTCCGCCAAAGTTGGTAATCTTGCCTTCTTAGATGTTACCGGCCGTATTGCTGCAACATTACTCAATTTAGCTCATCAGCCAGAAGCTATGACCCATCCTGACGGTATGCAGATTAAAATCACTCGTCAAGAAATTGGTCAAATCGTTGGCTGTTCCCGTGAAACTGTTGGCCGTATCTTAAAGATGATGGAAGAGAATCATCTGATTACTGCCCACGGTAAGACCATTGTGGTCTTCGGCACTCGTTAGTGAGTGAGTTAAATTTCAAGTAAAAGAGTCTTATAATATAAGACTCTTATTTTATTTAAAGTATTAGGAGCTAACATGGCATCTTTGCTTGAACGCGGTATCCATAAATTTAATAAAGAAGATCTCTTAGCATGCAGTCGCGGTGAGTTATTTGGTCCTGGCAACAGCCAGTTACCAGCACCGAACATGCTGATGTTTGACCGTATTACTGACATTCAGGCAGAAGGCGGCGAGCATGGTTTAGGCTATGTAAAGGCTGAGTTAGATGTTAACCCAGATCTGTGGTTCTTCCAGTGCCATTTCCCAGGCGATCCTGTTATGCCAGGTTGCTTAGGTCTTGACGCTATGTGGCAGTTAGTGGGTTTCTTCTTAGGCTGGCGTGGCGGTCCTGGTAAGGGTCGTGCTTTAGGCGTTAACAAAGTTAAGTTTAAAGGCGAAGTCTTAGAGAACTGCAAGTTAGTAACCTATCAGGTTGATTTAAAGCGTATCATTGAACGCGGTCAGCTTATCATGGGTATTGCCGATGGTAAGGTTTTCGTTGATGGTAAGCACATCTACACTGCAGAAGACTTACAGGTAGGTTTAATTCCTCCTGAGAAGTAATTTCTCTTTATTCTCAAAAAATGGCGACCTACAAGGTCGCCTTTTTTTTGCAAATTATCCATTAAAAAAAGATCTTTGTCTGTTTATTTAATAAATAAAATATCCC
>Freddie_p2__coassemble_2961_pt1 | contig 9797 bp, 8 predicted proteins | sample Freddie_p2__metabat2_high_PE_038 | metagenome-assembled genome bin Freddie_p2 | reverse complement strand
CTTTTGATATATATATGATTTTTAAGTATAAAATAACAGAAAAATTGATCTATCAATATGTGCGTAAACTTGCAATTATTCATAGTGTTTTTATAAAACTGCAAACATGCTAGCAAAATTTTGGCGAATATATCGAAAAATCATTTATTTTTAACTACAATAGTCACATTATCGTAATCGCTTGCGTTTTTTGCAATTAGGAAGGGCTATATGAGCGTCACCCTAAAAGATTTAGCTAAAACTGCTGGAGTTTCTGTAGGTACTGTATCCCGTGCGCTTAATGATAAAAAAGAGGTAAGCGCCAAAACCTCAGATCGTATTCGTCAACTTGCAGCAGAATTAGGTTATATTCCAAATCGTGCTGGCAGAGCTTTATCTGCACAAAAGAGTATAAGTTACATTGGTGTAGTTTTACCAAGTATTAACAGCCCTTTTTTTGATGATATTAAACGTGGTATTGAAACTGCAACGCGAGAGCTTAAAGATCTGGGCGTAGATGTAATATTAGAGGAAGAGCATGGGTGGGAGCCTAAAGGCCACATTGAGGCTATCGACAGATTACAAAATCGAGGATGTAAGGCTTTTATTTTATGTACTGTAGATTGCCCTGAGATTTGTGAAAAGATCAATAAGCTATCTTCAGAAGGCATTCCTGTTGTTTTAATTAATAATGATTTTCCTGAGGCAAATCATGTTTGCTATGTTGGTCCTGATTACTATAAGTCAGGACAAATTGCAGCGGCAATGCTTGATAAATGTAAACAAGGTCAAGAATTAAAGATTTTGGTAGTCGTAGGCTATAAGACTCATTTAGGCCACAAGAGACGATTAGAAGGTTTTGTTAAAGAACTTGATAAGCGTCATAGCAATTACAAAATTGTCGATATTGTTGAGGGTCATGATAAAGATATTGATACTCAGCAAATAACGATGAAAGCATTTATGGATCATCCTGAGATCAACTGTGTTTATACTGCAACAGGTTCAGGAGTATCTGGTTTAGGTGCTGCGATTATTGCAGATAGTGCTCATCATCGTTTTGTTATAGCTTGCGATGAGATTTACACCACTAAAGAACTTGTTAAAAACGATATTATTGATTTTGTAGTGTGCCAAGAGACTGAGACTCAAGGATATCAGGCTGTAAAAAAAGTCCATGAGTATTTGTCCAATAAGTTTGGCGCTCATTTAGATGATTACATCGTTGATAACATCATAAAGATCAAAAATCATTTTGAATAAGCACTATTTTTGATCGACTTTTATAACAAAAATTAGGGAAAGATTCTTTCCCTGATTTTTTCTTATAAAAATTCCTTCCTTAAAAGTTTTTTTAGTCAATTCTTTTAGTCATTTTTAAATTTGCCCCAATTTGAACCAATTTTTTTAAGAAATATAGATAAACTTAAAATAGTTAAAACCTAAGTTAATACAGGGTAGACTTGTTGTGGATGATTAGATTTTTAGATTAAAAGATTATTTAAAAGTAATATAAGGAATAAATAATGACCAATTATTCAGCACTTGCAAAGGGCGGTTTAACTCGTATTCGTCCATATCAGGCAGGTAAGCCTATTGAAGAGGTTCAGCGTGAATTAGGCATTAAGGAAGTCATTAAACTTGCATCTAATGAAAATCCTTTTGGCATGAGTCCTAAAGCCTTAGAAGCTGCTAAAAAAAGTATTGAAGATGGTCATTTTTATCCTGACTCCAATGGCTTTTATCTAAAACAAAAGCTTTTTGAAAAATGGGAATATGATCCTAATACTATAACTTTAGGTGCAGGATCTAATGAGCTTATAAATCTTTTGTTCCAAGCTTTTGTTGGGGATGATTGTAATGTAGTCATTCCTGAGTATTCCTTTGTTGTCTATAGCATGGAAGCTACTGTAAGTGGGGCTATGGTTAAAAACATTCCGCTTAAAAATTGGGTAGCTGATTTAGATGCTGTATATGAAGCTATTGATGAGAATACTCGAGTTGTTGCTTTTGCCAATCCTTCAAACCCTATTGGAACTGCGATTGAGACTAAAGCTTTATATGAGTTTTTAAAGAAAGTTCCTAAGTCAACATTGGTTGTAATTGATGAGGCTTATAACGAGTTTAATGCTGACAAAGATGATTATTTAGACACAGCCTCATGGATGGGGGAGTTTGAGAATTTAGTAATATCAAGAACCTTCTCAAAAGCCTATGGTTTGGCAGGTTTGCGCATAGGTTATATGCTTACAAATCCAGAGATTGCCTCTTTATTAAACAGATTGAGAGCTCCTTTTAATGTCAATTTAGTAGCATTAGCTGCTGCATGCGCGGCTTTAGATGATGAAGAGCATTTAAAGGTTGTTGTGGAAAATAACACCTGTGAAAGAGCACGTTATCAAGCATTTTGTCAAAAGCACAATTTGTTTATGATCCCATCTTGTGCTAACTTTGTTGCTATAGATTTTAAAGAATATGACGCACAAAGTATCGCCGATAAGCTTTTACACAGAGGCATTATCGTGCGCCCGCTTTTAGGATATAAGTTACAAGATATCTTGCGTATATCCATCGGAACCAAGGAGCAAAATGATAAGCTTTTTGCTGCCCTTGATGACATCTTAACGGAGAATAAATGAAATCCGCTAATAGTTTAGCTTTAAAAAAAATCAATAGTATTGAAGGCCAGGTGATTTTACCAGGCTCTAAGTCTTTATCAAATCGTGCTTTATTGTTATCAGCCTTAGCCAAAGGTCGTACTCGCCTTTTAAATGTTTTAAAGTCAGATGATACTGCACGTATGGTTGAGGCTTTGCAAAAACTGCATGTACGTTTAAGTTTAAATGCGTCAACTGTTGATGTTGAAGGTTTGGGCAGATGCTTTGATGAAGGATTAAATCAGGTAGAGCTTGATTTAGGTAATGCAGGTACTGCCATGCGTCCTTTAGCTGCAACTTTAGCTGTATCTAAGGGACAGTTTAAGCTTACAGGCGAAAGTCGCATGATGGAGCGTCCTATTGGACCTTTAACCGAAGCTTTAAAATCTTTAGGCCTTAAAATTGAGTATTTAAATAATGATGGTTATCCACCATTATTTATAAGAGGCTCAAAGCCTTTAAAGCATGAGGTGTCTATAGACGGCTCTCTTTCAAGTCAGTTTATAAGCTCTCTTTTAATGACAGCTCCTGTATGTGGCGGTCTTAAGATTAAAGTTGATGGCGATTTAATTTCAAAGCCATATGTTGATTTGACCGTGGCATTAATTGAGAAGTTTGGAGCTGTTGTTAAACGTCGTGGCTATAACGAGTTTGAGGTTGAAGGTACAGGTTATACCTCACCTGAGTCTTATGTAATTGAAGGTGATGCCAGTGGAGCCTCTTATTTTGCTGCAGCTGCGGCAATTGCTGGTAAGGTTGAGATTCACGGTGTTGGAGAAGACTCTTTACAAGGTGATGTAAAATTTTTTGATGTGTTATCAAAAATGGGCGCTAAAGTGAAAAAGCAAGAGCATTCTGTCATTATTGAAAAGGGCAGATTACGTGGAATTGAAATTGATTTAAATTCCATGCCAGATGCAGCTATGACTTTAGTGCCAATGGCTTTATTTACCAAAGGTCCTGTTACTATTACCAATATTGGCAGTTGGCGTATTAAAGAAACAGATCGTATTGAAGCTTTGGCCTGTGAGATGCGCAAATTAGGCGTGATTGTGCAAAGTGGTCATGACTATATTAGTGTTGATGCTTCTACTCGTAATAAAGAGACTCCTGTATTTAATACTTATAATGACCATCGTATGGCTATGTGCATGTCTCTTATTGCTTTGGATAGAGATATTGTTATTAATAATCCAGAATGTACCTCCAAGACCTTCCCAGGCTACTTTAAGGTATTAGCATCTGTAAGTCGCTAAGGATTAGCTAATTTTTTGATTTTAATATAAAGATCATTATCTTGAAGCGAGGTTTATCGTGAAAAAAATTCTTTTGGTCTTTATATCTTGTCTTTCATTTGCATGTGTAAATGTCCAAGCAAATGAAATTAAAATTAAAAATGATAGTCTAAGCTATAATTTGCCTACAGGTTTTTGTGAGGTAAAACCTGACAAAGCTAAATCATCAGAAATTTTTAATTTCTTTGATAAATCTTTAGGAAAAAGTGTAGAACTTCATACGATTATAGCTCCTTGCAAAGAAATCGCTGAAGTATCTTCAGGTAGAGCTGATGCTTTAAATTCAGTGATATTACTCTCATCAATAGGTATTGACGGTAAATTTGTAAAATTTAGATTTGGCAGACGAGCTTATTTAAATTTTATGACTTTATTTAAGCCAGATAAGCTCGATAAAACAATGAAAAGAGCAAATGATAGGCTAAAACCTTATAACGTAAAAATTGCCAATTTAATGATAAGTGATCCTTATGTTAAAAATCAGATGGTGAACTATACAGGCAATATTAGTTTTGAATATAAGGAAAAAAAAGCCGGTTTTGATTTTTTAGCATCATCCACATTAGCCAAATCCTGGCCAATTGCAACGGCAGTCTTGTATCGAAATGATAAAGATATAGATTTAAAAAAGATCTTAGGTGCTTATAGCAGTATTACAGAAGATCTTAAGAAGAATTAAAAACAATAAAGGTCAGGATATTTCCTGACCTTTATTATGACTGTGTAAAATAACTAATCTTAAGTTTTTTGATTAGTAGTTTACGGTGTGAACCTCAAAGTAAGCTTGAGCGTGCTTGCAAACTGGGCATACATCAGGAGCCTTGGTGCCAATAACGATATGACCGCAGTTACGGCATTCCCAAATAACAACACCAGCCTTTTCAAAGACTTTCTTTTCTTCAACATTCTTCAAGAGGTTGCGATATCTTTCCTCGTGATGCTTCTCAATGGCAGCAACGCCGCGGAACTGCTCGGCTAACTCGTGGAAGCCTTCTTCGTCAGCCTCTTTAGCCATCTTGTCATACATGTCAGTCCATTCAAAGTTCTCACCGGCAGCAGCTGCAGCTAAGTTTTGCTCAGTAGTGCCAAGCTCACCTAAAGCGGTGAACCATAACTTAGCGTGCTCTTTTTCATTGTCAGCAGTCTTTAAGAAGAGCTCAGCAATCTGCTCATAACCGGCTTTCTTGGCAACAGATGCAAAATAGGTGTACTTGTTGCGAGCCTGAGATTCACCGGCAAAAGCTTGACGGAGGTTTTGCTCAGTCTTGGTGCCGGCATACTTGCATTTAGGAGCTTCAACAGGGGCAGCCATTACAGGCTCAACTTTCTTGAAAACACCAGACTTGCGGCAGCGAGGGCATACCTCAGGGGCTTCATCATCTTCACTTACATAACCGCAAACAGTGCATACATATGACATAAACTTCTCCTTTGAAATTTACTTCTTCGTTTACATGTGGCTATAAAGCATTATTATATATCTGCAGCTTTGTAGTCTATTGTTCTTTATCGTTATTTTCTTCATTTAAGCATTCAGGACAAATGCCAATCAAATTGACATTGCAGGTAGTGATTCTACCTTTAAAGTCACGCGAAAATGAATTTTTTATTCGCTCGATGTCACGAATTTTTATATCACTTACTCTACCACAGCGAGAGCATAAAAAATGTGCATGAGGAAAAATATCATAATCAAAATGAGTGACGCCATCTCCAATGTCTATAGATTGTATTTCTCCTAAGTTTTTTAAAAGCATTAAGTTTCTATAAACAGTGCCAAGACTTAAGCGCGGATATTGTGGTTTAAGCTCAGCGTAGATGGTTTCCGCAGTCGGATGATCGGTGCGGTTCATAAGAGCTTGACGAATAATATCACGTTGCTTGCTGTTTCTTAATGGAGTCATAGTTTTAAAAGCCCATGCTTGAATATGTTAAAACTATTTTAATATTAGTAATTATTATCAATTTTGTAAAGATATATTGATAGTTTTTATTATTTAAGAACTTAACAAGATTTTTTAAATTAGCTATTTTGAAGTTTTTAACATTAAAAATCCTGTAATAAATAAAAAGACTGATGCCAATGTAAAAGCGAAATTTGATGAGAAAAAATACAGCATGATTGAGGCTGCAATTGGTCCTATACAGTTACCACCTTGTTGAAAAGCATAGGTTAAGGCATAAGCTTTGGCATGATGACTTGCTGGAATTGTTTGGGCAATTAATGTGTGAACAGTAGGGGCAATACCGCAAATAAATAAGCCTGCTAAAAATTGAAAAATCGTAAAGAAAACAATTTGATTTTGAAAGGTTTGCATTCCATAAAATAAGCTACTGCCAAAAAGAGCCCAAGATAAAACAAAACGTCCTTGATATTTTGTACATAAAAAGCCCCACAAAGGTGAAGCTGCAATGCCGGCAAGACCACTTGCAGAGAATATGAGCCCAGCATATTCCATGCTGTTGTAGGCGTGATTTAAAAGAAAATCTACATGCATAGCTACTACAGGAACTAAAAGCATAATGACTGTAGCTCCACAGGCATTGGCTAAAAGTAACTTCTTAAAACCATTTAAATTAAAAAGTTCTTTAAAACTTAAATTGTCTGGTAAAAGCTTTTTACATTCTTTATTGTCAGATGGTGGCTCTTTGGCAAAAATGATGTTTAAAACTGTAATAAAAGCTGCAATTATAGATGTGATCATAAAACAGGTTTTCACTGAGGCTAAGGTTACTAAAAAGCCTCCAATTGCAGGTCCTAAAATTGTGCCTGCAAGGTTAGAACTTTGGGCAATACCCATATAAAGACCAGCTTTTTCTTTAACAGTAAAACCTGAGATTATTGATAAAACAGCAGGAGACATACCAGAGGCAAAGCCTTGAAATGCACGAGCTAAAAATAGCTCAAAAGGAGTAGTTGCTAAAAAACATCCAACATATGAGAGAGTAAGTAGGAAGCTGACGCGCAAGAGCATAATCTTTTTCCCAGATTTATCTGCAAAGCGTCCCCATAGAGGTGATATAAAAGCTGCTGTTATAAAGGTAATGGCATAGCAGGCACCTGAGTAAATACTTAAATAGTCATGATTGGCATTGAGTTCTTTATCAAGATATACAGGAATAAAAGGCATGACGATGGTATAGCTGGTACTTAAAAGTAACAGATTTAAAATCATCAGTAAGAATATGCCTTTGTGTTGCATATGAACTCCTTTGTGTTTCTTTTTTAAAGTTAAGCAACTGTTTAAAAAAACGCAAGTTTTTGCTATCTTTTCTGAATTTTAGACAACAAAATATTTTTTAAGAAAGCTTTTTTATTGAAAATAAAAACTGCAGCAATTTTTTGAAATTTTTATTAATTTTTTATTTAGGTATTGTTTTTCTAAGTAAAAGATTAAAAAAACTATATACTAGAGTAACTATTGGCCTTAAGCATTGATAGGACTTAATTTAAGCTTTTTTTTGTTTAAGTTTTTAGGTATTTTGGAAATAAGGTATAAATATGAAGCAATATCAGGATGAAAGAGAACTTGCTAGCGTATTTCTGCGTATACTAAAAAAACTCTATATTTTGCGTAATCTTGATGACGTGCCTTTAGATCTGACTTTTAGAAATATCTTAAGTCGTATTATGTCCAATCAAAGTTTGGCCATTTTAAATGTAGATGAGCAAGATTTACTTTTAAACGTTATAAATAAAGCTGACGTTTTTTCTGAAATCTTAAGTTCAGGAAACCCATATTTAATCGAAAGTATGTCTGCACGTTTAAATCCTTATGACAGAGTTTTATTAAAAGTTTTCAGACTTATAAGTGAAAATAGAGGCTCTCATAATGATGGCGGCTTTAAGCTTCGTGATGAAGAGGATTTTCGTGAGGTAAAAAAATCACGCTCACGTCGCGTTTTGTCTTGGGCTTTGCGCGCACTTAATATAAGTGATCATGCTGTATTTACAAAAATTCCTTTAGAACCAGCTTTTGTTGAGAAGTCTTTATATCAATACAAAAACGCTTTAATAAATCTGCGTCCTGACTTTAAAGATGTATTTGATAACTATTTTAAAGATCTCGATACGATTAAAGTCATTTTAAATCGTAGATTTAATCATTTAGCGATTCCAAATGGGATCTTCGATAAGTTAACACCAGAAGGAGAAGATCTTTACGAGTTTCTATATTGCTTATTTTTAAGACAGTCTAATTGTTTAAGTGAGGATTATCTTTCTCAGTTTGGACCTGCTCCTTATGAGTGTGCAAAACAAAACTTTATTTGGATTTTAATGCAGAAGAATATCTTAGATGATATTGAAAATCCTCCATATGCAGTAAAAGCCTCCCAAGTAATTGAGCATTTGTATTCATCAGATGTACGAGGCTTAGATCAAAAGGCTGTAGATTTTTTAAATAATAGACGCAGTAGTTTTGGTTTATTTAATGAACTTATGTCTATTGCTGATTTTGAGGAATTTGTAAGAGCCTTTAGAACATTAGATCCAGAAGATCAGGCTTTTATCTCGGTATTACAGAGTATTGATAAGTTTTATTGCGAGCATGGCTATAAAAATCCTGTTAAAGATTATTGGTATTCAAAAGATCTTTATGACAGTGATATGTTGTTATCCGACGGCAATAGAAATCGTTATTACAATGATGACTCTATTGAAAATGACTCAAATGAGGAGTCAGTTGATTACGAAAACAGCACTTCTTATGCCGATGAAGACAAACAAGAGCCAATTTTTGCCGATAAACAAGATGAGCATGTAGAAGCTCAAGAGAGTCGTGGTGCTGTAAATGCTCAAGAAGAGCCAGAAAATGATTATGAGAAAGCTTTTTTAGCATTATTGTCTCACAGTCAAGATCCTGAGTTTGATCTTTCATATAACAGAACTATTGCAATTTTAATTAAGACTGGCTTTATAAGTGATCCTGTTCATCCTAAAAAATATGCACCGCAACAACTTTTTTACAGCCTAATTGATAAGGATAAGTTACACATTGTTGATAGCAATGATGTTAAGTTTTTAATAGAAAGAAGCTTAAATACAGCTATTTATTTATCAATTTTCAGACTCGATAAAAATACTCGCGATAGACTGATTGATAGTTTAAGAAGCCCTGATAAAGGATTTATTTGTGCTTTATTATCTTTAGAAGATGTTGATGCTCAAAAAGCTTTAAATGAAAGTGAAGAGCGTAAAGTCTTAGAAGAGTCAAAAGAAGATATACATAAAGATGAGGCAAAAGAGTCTCAGGAGACTTGCAACACTCAAAAGAGTGTTAAGACAGAAGAGGCAGAAGAGTCTCAGGAGACTTGCAATACTCAAGAGAGTGTTAAGACAGAAGAGGTAGAAAAGCTTCAAGATACTTGCAACACTCAAGAGAGTGTTAAGACAGAAGAGGTAGAAAAGCTTCAAGATACTTGCAATACTCAAAAGAGTGCAGATATAACTGAGAAAAAAGATCCTCCAATTATTCAAAATAAAGAAGAAGCTTTTAATCTTACTGCTTCTATTTTAAGAAAGCTTGATTTATGTATTGATTTAGGTGAAGCCGGCGATGGATGCGAATTTAAGAGTTTAAAAGAACTTTTTGATAAGCTTTATACTTTAGATTGTTTTATAAAGTTGGAAAAATATGAGCAGTTATTTATCTATAACCGTCGAGATAATTTAGATGTTTTCTTAAGCTTAAAAGAAAAAAATGATCCTCAAAAAACTCAAGCTTTAGAAAAGCTTTCCTTTGAAGATCACGGCTTTTATGAGTATTTTTCTAAGGTAAATTTCGGAATGTAATAAAAAAAGATTACATGTTTTTTTTTGTGTAAGCTGAAAAAGCGTCCCTATGATTTTTATTGGGGGCGTTTT
>Freddie_p2__coassemble_2944_pt1 | contig 9870 bp, 9 predicted proteins | sample Freddie_p2__metabat2_high_PE_038 | metagenome-assembled genome bin Freddie_p2 | reverse complement strand
ATTAAATATCTATCACAAAATTTTATACAACATTTGTGCAATTTTTTGGGTTGATCACGATTTAGTATATAGAACATAGTCATTATAATGACTATGTTCTATATACATATATGTGGCTTAAGGAGACAATGACATGTTAGAGCATTTAAAAGAAGAAGTTTTGATTTGTTCGCAAAATGCAGAGCGTTCTGGCTTATGCAAGCATCGCTCAGGTAATTTTAGCGTAAGGGATCCTGAGAGTGGTTTGGTATGTATCACAGCCTCAGGTTTTGATCGCATGCGTATGACTGAGCGCGATATCGTTGTTATTGATATCGAAGGAAAAGTCGTAGAAGCTGAAACTAATTTAAAGCCAACAAGTGAGACTTTAATGCATCTTGCTATCTATAAGGCAAGAGAAGATGTTCATGCTATTGCGCACACTCATTCAACCACTGCCACCGCTTTCTCTGTTTTAAATAAGCCAATTCCAGCCATTATCTATGAGATGTTTATGCTCAATTGCAAAAATGGCAACACTATCCCAGTAGCCAAATATGGCAGACCTGGTACTAAAGAATTGGCTGATAACGTTATTGCAGAACTTTTAACAAGTGATGTTGCTTTAATGCAACAGCACGGCACTATCGCAGTTCACCAGTCATCATTAGATGAGGCTGTTTTACGTTGTGAATACATCGAAGAATTAGCCCGTATTTATTTGACTACTTTGACTATTTTAGGTCCAGGTAAGGAACCTCCAGTAGTTCCTCAAAGTGAACTCGTTAAGTGGGCTTATCCAAAAGACATCATTTTATTGGATAGTCAAAAATAAAAATTATTAAAAAAATATCCCCTAAACAAACATTAGTGAGGCAATTATGAAAGTCAAACACACCTTATTAGCCGTAATGGTAGGTCTTTGCACTATGACAGCCGGCAGCGTTGCCAATGCAGCAGACATTAACGGTAAGGAAATTCGCATCGCTGTTGTAAGAAACTTAGCTGCAGGTGACCACACCCAGCAGTTCTTAGCCGGCTGCGTTAGCGAAGGTAAAAAGTTTGGTTATAAGGTTGATACCTTTGTGACTGACGGTGTTGACTCCCGTGCTCAGGAAACTACCGCTCAGGTAATTTCTAAAGGTTACGATGGCATCATCTTATCCCACGGTCAGCTCTCTTACTCTTACGACCTTTTAAAGCCTGCCGTAGATAAAGGCATAAAGGTCGTAACTTTTGACACCATGCCTTTTAAAGGTGGTGATCCAAAAGGTGAGCTGTTACCAACTGTAACCTCCACAGCTCAGGATGACTATGCATTAGCAGAGTTGTCTTTAGGTCAGATGATGAAAGACTTTGAGGCTAATGGCGGTAAGTATCCTATGAAAGTCTTAAAGACCTTCATGGGCCCTGGAGTTCCTCCTCTTGATCGTCGTAACACTATTTACACAAAGCTTGAAAAAGAAGGCAAGATTAAGACTGTTTACACTATCGCACCTTCCGATCCTGCCAATGCACGCGGTGATGTAACTACTAAGACTGCAGCAATTCTGCCAACTTTAAGAAAGGGCAAAGTTGATGCAATTTGGGGAAGTTATGACGAGCTTGCCAAGGGTGTTTTACAGGCATTAAACGATTCTAATAGAACAGATATGCCAATGTATACCATCGATATTTCAAACGATGATATTCAGCTTATGGTTAAAAACCCTGATGTTTGGAAGTCTACCGCTGCTGTAGATCCAAAACTTATCGGTATTGTTGATATGCGTTTGATGGCTATGAAGCTTAACAATATTAAGACTCCAGATTACTTCAATCTCGAAGCCAAAAATATTATGACCAGTAGCTTAAATAACGATGTCACCATGAACGATCTTTCTAAGATTGTTGAAGGCTGGGGCAATGCTGAAGATCCAGTAAAAGCTCTGAACACTCCTGAGGTTCAGAAGTTATATGTAAATAAATAATTATTTAATGGGAGCTCATGACTGTGGAAAAAATTCATATCAGCATGAAGAACATTGAAATTGAGTTCCCAGGTATTAAAGCGCTCAAAGGAGTTGACTTTAGTACCGAGGGAGGAATGATTCATGCTCTTGTAGGCGCCAATGGCGCTGGCAAATCGACCTTGATGAGTGTTCTTTCTGGAAGATACACTCATTACACAGGTCAGATTGAAATTGACGGCAAACCTGTTGAGATCAGATCTGCATCAGATGCTAAAAGACTTGGTCTTGAAATTGTTTACCAAGAGGTAGATACCGCCTTAATTCCATATTTATCTGTAGCCGAGAACGTTATGTTCAACAACATGGTTAACACCATGAAAGGCTCAGTAATGTCATGGGGTCTTGTTAAGAAAAAGGCAAAAGAGCAGCTGGACCGTTTGAATATCAAATTGGACGTAAATGCCCATGTAGATACTTTAACTCTCGCTCAAAAACAGATGGTCTTAATTGCCAGATGTTTAGCATCCAATTGCAGACTGTTGATTTTGGATGAGCCAACTGCTCCTTTATCAAACTCTGAGACTAAGGAATTATTCCGCGTGGTAAGAGAGCTTGCCAATGATGGTTTAGCAATTATCTTCATTTCGCACCGCTTAGCAGAGCTTTATGAGATTTGCTCATACATTACAGTTATGCGTGATGGCGCTAATGTTTGTGCGTATGAGTTAACCCGCGATATTCCTCAGAATACTATTGTTGAGCAGATGCTTGGCAGAAGTTATAGCGATGCTTATCAGAAAAAACAGATTGAAAAGGGCGATGTTTTATTAAAGGTTGAGAATTTAACCCAAAAAGAGAACAAAGTTCACGATATCAATTTCTATGTTCGTAAGGGAGAGATTGTCGGTATTGCAGGTCTTGTGGGTGCAGGAAAGACTGAGCTTTGCAAAACTCTATTCGGAGCTTTAGAGGCCAAGTCAGGCAAAATCGTTTTAGATGGTAATGAGGTTAACTGTAAGTCTCCTTATCATGCAGTAAAAAGTGGTTTTGCTTTAGTACCAGAGGAGCGACGCAAAGAGGGTGTTTTAATTACAGATCCTGTTTATGAAAACATCTCAATTGCAGCTTTGGATAAGTATTGCAATGCACTTAAGGTTGTAAGTGTAAAGAAAGAGAAGAAGGTTGCTGACGAGTATATCAACGATTTGGGTATACGTACTCCTTCCAATGACAAAGTAGTGGCACTTTTATCAGGTGGTAATCAGCAAAAAGTTGTTTTAGCTAAATGGCTTAACTCTGATGCTAAGGTCTACATCTTTGATGAACCAACTAAAGGTATTGACGTTGGTGCAAAACAAGATATGTACGCCTTAATTGAAAAATTAGCAGCAACTGGTTGTGGCGCAATTTATGCAACTTGTGAATTCACCGAGATATTAAGTATTTGTGACCGTATCTACGTAATGTATGACGGCGAAATCGTAAAAGAACTTTTACCTAAAGATACAACTGAAAAAGAACTTCTGTTCTACTGCACTGGAGGCAAATAACATGAATGCAAAAACTATTGAGCAAAATCAAAAAGAAGATTTGATCCGGCAAAGTATAGATTTTTGTATGAAGTGGGGAACCATTATTGTTACCGTTTTGGTATTCATTTTCTTCACTTTTGCCACCTGGGATAGTGAATATAACGAGAGTTTATTCTTAACCACAGATAATATGATTACCATTTTGCGTTCAATTTCCATCATGGCAATCATTGCAATCGGCCTTACTTTCTCTCTTGCTGTCAATGGCATGGACTTGGCTGTAGGCTCAACCGCTAACTTAGCTGATACCTTCGTCATGACTATGTTCGTGTGGTATGGCTTTAGTGTTGGTATGTCTATCGCTTTCACTATCTGTGCTTGCTTGTGTGTTACCTTGATTAACACCTTCCTCATCATCAAGATGAAAATTCCGGATATGATTGCTACTTTAGCCGTAATGTTCATGCTCCAAGGTGTAGCTTTAACCTACTCAAATGGTGGCGCTATTACTGAGAGAATGATGTTACCTGATGGCACTCAGGCTCCAGGTTTAGTACCTCCATTCTTCCGTGAGTTCGGTATTGAGCCTTACCTCATCATTATTATGGCTGTTGTCGTAGGTTTTGCATGGTTCTTCTTAAACTTCACCAAGTACGGCAGATTCATGTATGCAATTGGTGGCAACCCAGAGGCTGCCAAGCTTTCAGGTATTCCTGTTAACAGATATAAGTTCTTAGCTTACCTTCTCTCTGCAGGCTTTGCTGCCATCGGTGGTATCTGTCTTGCCGCTCGTGTAGGTACAGCTCAGGTAGGTGCTGGTGATACCTTCTTAATGCCAGCTGTAGCTGCAGCCTTCATCGGCTACTCTATTGCAGGTGCAGGTAAACCAAATGCATTTGGAACCTTAGTTGGTGCAGTTTTAATTGGTGTACTTGAAAACGGTTTGATCATGATGGCTGTTCCTTACTATGCAATGAACATCATCAAAGGTCTGGTATTAGCTGGTGCATTAGCTCTTACTTACTCAGTTAAAAAATAAAAAAAGGTCATAAGGAGTAATTAACTATGTCTTTATACGATAAATATTTTTTGATGAAATCTGACGACGTTGCCGCTTATGTTGTAAACAAATTACCTGACTTCTTTGATAAAGATGCCAAGCTTATTTGTAAAGAAATCGGTGATGGTAACTTAAACTATGTATTCCGTGTAAAAGATGAGAATTCAGGTAAGACCATTATTGTAAAACAAGCTGCAGAAGAGCTCCGTATTTCTAAGGAAATGAAGATCTCCACTGACCGCGGTCGTATTGAGTCTGAGATCTTAGGTCTGCAAGGTGAGTTATGCCCAGGCATGGTACCTAAGGTTTACTTATACGATGGCACTATGTGCGCCTTCATCATGGAAGATATGATTGGTCATTACATGATGAGAACTGCACTGTGTGAGCATAAGATTTTCCCTAAGTTTGCAGATCAGTGCTCTACATTCTTAGCCAGAACCTTACTTTTAACCTCCGATATTGTTATGGAGCATAAACATAAGAAGGAATTGGTAAGAAGTTACATTAACCCTCAGATCTGTGAGATTACCGAAGATCTCGTATATTCAGAGCCATATTTAAATTACAACAGCCGTAATAATGTATTTGAGCCAAATCGTGAGTTCGTTGAAAAAGAGCTCTATAGCGACAAGGCCTTACATTTAGAAGCTGCCAAACTTAAGTTTGAGTTTATGAACAATGCTCAATCTTTAATTCATGGCGATTTACACACAGGTTCTATCTTCATCAATGAAGAGCATTCTTTCTTCTTTGACTGCGAGTTTGCCTGCTATGCTCCTATGGCTTATGACATTGGTAATATCATGGCTAACATGTTCTTTGCCTGGGCTAATGGTGATGCCACTATCGAAGATCCTAAGGAGAAGGAGAAGTTCTGCTCTTGGTGTATTGATACTATCGAGCAGATCTTAGATGGCTTTAAGGTTAAGTTTAGCCAGCTTTATCAGAGCCATGTAACTGACCATATGGCCAAGAGCAAAGGCTTCTTAGATTGGTATTTACAGAAGGTAATTGAAGATACTGCAGGATGCGTAGGTCTTGAACTTATAAGACGTACCGTAGGTATGGCTAATGTTAAGGATGTAACCTCCATTAAGGATGTTGCTGCAAGAACTCGTGCTGAACGTATCATTATTACTTATGCTAAGAACTGCATCTTAAATCGTAAAGAATTTAAGTCAGGCTTTGATTTCGTATGTGCCATGAATAAGGCTATTGCCAAGTTTTAGAGGATAACTATCATGTCAATTTTAGATTATGCAACCGTAAGTTTAGATGATGACAATAGCGCTTTAGTTATTATCGATCAGACCTTATTACCAAATGAGACTAAGATTCTGCATTTAACTGAGCAAAAGGATATTTGGGATGCAATTTATCTGTTAAAGGTAAGAGGTGCTCCAGCTATCGGTGATGCTGCTGGTATTGGTATTTATTTAGCCGCCAAGCAGATTAAAAAGACTTGTCAGGATTTTGATAGTTTCTACTCTGAGTTTGCTAAAGCTCGTGACTATTTAGATTCAGCACGACCAACTGCTGTAAACCTGTCTTGGGCTTTAAAGCGCATGGATGGTGTCGTTTTAGCTAATAAAGATAAGAGCGTTGACGAGATTGTTGAGCTCTTGAAGAAAGAAGCTATTGCTATTGTTGATGAGGATATTTGGATTTGCCGTCATATTGGTGAGTATGGTGTAGAGCTTATTAAAGACGGCGATGGTTTATTGACTCACTGCAATGCAGGCCAATTAGCAACTGCTAAATATGGTACAGCTACCGCTCCTATGTATATAGCTCATGAGCGCGGCATGAAGATTAAAGTTTTCTCTGATGAAACTCGTCCTTTATTACAAGGTGCTCGTTTAACTGCCTATGAGTTACACAGTGCAGGTATTGATGTAACCTCCATTTGCGATAGCGCCGCTCCTACTGTAATGAGAAATGGTTGGGTTCAGGCTGTCTTTGTCGGTTGTGATCGTGTAGCTGCTAATGGTGACTTTGCAAATAAGATTGGTACCTCAGCTGTAGCCTTAGCTGCAAAGCGTTTCGGCATTCCTTTCTATGTTGCCGCTCCAACCTCAACTATCGATCTTAATACCAAATCAGGTAAAGAGATTGTAATTGAGCAGCGTGACGGCAAGGAAGTATCCACCATGTGGTATCAAAAACCAATGATTGCCGAAGGCGTTAAGATCTATAACCCAGCCTTTGATGTCACCGATAATGATTTAGTAACAGGCTTTGTTACTGAGTACGGTGTAGTTAAAGCCCCATTTGAGCAAGGCCTCAAAGAGGTTGTAGAAAAGGCTAAAAAAGGCCATAAGTAATCGTTAAATAAAAGGCTATGAAGCTCTGCTTCATAGCCTTTTGAGTCTTTTAAGAAAGTATTTTCTAAAAAATTAGGGGAAGGTTCTATGCAGGATATGATCAAGATTTTGGCCGTAGCCGATCCCGCCATTTATGCCTTTGGCGATAAGGATTTAGCTATTTTTGATGGATTTAAGGCTAAAGTAGCTTTTGAAGCTTATCCTTGGAATGATTATGCCAAGCTTTTGGATAAAGCTCTGCATCATGAATCTGACTTTGATATTGTGATGATTCCAGGACATCTTTTCTTAAAGGATTTAGTCAAAGACAATTTAATTGCCAAAATCAAAAGGCCTTTAGATGTTTACTATAAGAGTCTTTATTTTGATTTAAATATTGAAGGTAATTTTTATGCTTTACCTGCTTTCTATGATGGACATTTGGTGGTCTTTAGAAAAGGTGTAAGTGAGGCTTTAGATAAAAAAGATGGTGGTGTATTAACACCTGATGAGTTTTGTTCTATTGCCAAAAATGATTTTGAACATAAGTTTTCTTTAAAAGCAGCAGCCTCAGAGATTTTTACTGATGCCTTGCCTTTTTTAAGATGGATTGATAACGGCAAGATCTTTGATGTTTATGATGATAACGGCAAGATTAGAGATCTTGCTTTATTTGAGGATCGTCTAAAACAATATTGTGAACTTAAAGATCACGCTATTGAAGGTACTGAGAATTTCGGTAACGAAGAGGTAGCTCAAGCTTTTATTGAAGGTAAAACAGATCTTATGATCACATGGTCAGGTCAGATGGGCTTAATTGATCAAAAACTACCTTTAAATAACCAAGAATTTGGTTTTGCAACATTAAATACAGCTTGGAGTGCTGTCTGGTCATTTGCTTTATTAGAAAAGTCTTCACATAAAGAGCTGTGTCAGGATTTATTTGATTATTTGCAAAATCCAGATATCGATTTAAAGTGCGCCAAGTTTAGTGGCACCCCTTTATTTGCACAAAATAAATTTGATAAACCATGGCTTAAAGCCCAAGAGCGCATGCTCTCATGCTTTAAACCATTACCGTTAATTGATAACGGTCCGCAAAAAAATGGCAATTTATACGCGCAAATTCATAAAGCGTATTTAAAAGAAGAAAGTGCTCAAAGCGCTCTTAATAATGCATACAATGAGATCTTAAAATTAGAGGCTTAACATCATGTTATCTAGAGCTAAAAAGTTTTGTTTAACCGCTTTGTTATCAGCAATGGCAATTTCTGCACAAGAGGCTAGTGCTCAAACTATAAAAGCAGATGTCTTTTTATATTCCTATAACGATCCTTTTATCAAGGAGCTTTCTTCTTATTACAAAGACCCTTCAATAGTTGCAGATTTTAAGATTGGCATATATAACTCAAGCCAAGATATGTTAGCCGAACAGTCTTTAATCTCAAGAGCTTTAACTAAAAAGACCCAAGGTATTATCGTAAATCCTGTAGATGCTAATAATGTTAAGTCTTTAATTGAGATAGCTAAAAAAGCTGATTGCCCAATTGTATTTATCAATAGAAAACCATCAGATGAAGATCTTTTATCCTATGACAAAGCTTTCTTTGTAGGTAGTAATAGTAAGCTTGCAGGAAACTTACAAGCTGACATTATGGATCGCTATTTTAAAGAGCATACAGATGCTGATAAAAATGGTGATGGGGTAATTCATTATGCTTTAATTGAAGGTGAGGTTAACCATCAAGATACTATCCAAAGAAATTTAGGCTTAAATGACGCTTTAGAAGTAAAAGCCTATAAATATGAAAAAGATGTTTCTATTGTAGCTAACTGGGACTACAACCAAGCGTATAAACAGTTTTCAAATTATATTGCCAATCCGGCACATTTAGCCTCACTTGAGTGCATTTTCTCTAATAATGATGCGATGGCAGGGGGTGTTATTCACGCATTACAAGAAAAGGGCTATAATCTCGGCCAAAATAATGAGAAGTACATCCCAATTATTGGAGTTGATGCTACTTCTAATGGTAAGACATTAGTAGATAAAGGCTACATGATTGCAAGCCTTAAAAATGATGCTCGTGCACAAGTCATGCTTTCTCTTAAAATTATAAGTTTATTAAATGAAGGTAAGAGTGTTGATAGCGAATCATTAGGTCTTAATGTTTCATCGCAATCATTATATGTTCCATATAGCGTAATAGAGTAAATTAAGGCAGCTGAGTGCTGTTAAAGGTGTTTATATGTGCTCGGATATCTCGACAAATTCACCATTGTATGCAGTGGTGTATCATGAAATCAAAAAGAAAATTGAATTAGGCGAGTATGTATCTGGACAGAAATTACCAACAGAGACTCAGCTCTCTAAAATTTTTGGTGTAAGCTCTATTACGATTCGACGTGCTATTCAAGAGCTAAACGATGAAGGTTTTTTAAATAAAGTTCAAGGTCGCGGTACTTTTGTTGAGTATCAGAAATTACAAAGATGCATTGATCGTGATTTTCAGATCTTAGGCTTTAGCACTACTTGTAAATTAAATGGGGCCAAGCCTTCTTGTGAGATTTTAAATAAGGGTGTAATTGGGGCTAATGCAAAAGTTTCAAAAGCTTTAGGTGTTGCTCATCATAGTAATACTATTTATTTAGAGCGAGTTTGTTTTGCCGATGACGTGCCGGTGATGCTTGAAAAAGCGTGGTTTTTACCAGAATTTGATTTTATCAAAGATGCTGATTTAATTGATTTCTCCATAATGAAAACTCTTCAAGAACATGGAGTTATGATATCTAAAGCGACTGACAATATAATTGAAGTATCAAGAGCAGATTCTATTGTGGCGCGTGTTTTAAAACTTGGTAAGTCAGAACCTATTTTTGTAATTTCATCTGTTATGAAGGATGAAAAAAATCGCAATATCTATCTTAGCGTTGAGTATATTGCAGGTAGCAGATTTAGATTAAAACTGTAATTTATAAGTGGTACAAAAGATTAAAAAGCTCTATTTATATAGAGCTTTTTTCATATTTAACAGTAAGTT
>Freddie_p2__coassemble_2931_pt1 | contig 9941 bp, 7 predicted proteins | sample Freddie_p2__metabat2_high_PE_038 | metagenome-assembled genome bin Freddie_p2 | reverse complement strand
TGAAAAAAAGCTCTTTCTATATAGAATGTGACATATAGCACAATGTAAAATTCTACTCATAACTTAATGTGTGGTTCTGAGTAGTTACTAGATTTTATATAATTATAAAGAAAAATATTTTGCAAAAAGGTAAAAAAAATGGCAAAAATATTAAACAAAATGGTTTTCTTAGCTTTGGCATTATTTAGTGCTCATGTTTTTGCCAATAACAGCCAATTTGTGGATACAACTCAAGCACAAAACTATAGAGGCAGTGTCATAACTGTTTGCGGTTTTGCCTATCAAGTTGTAGAGAAAACGCAATTTTCATACGTAAATTTTGATAGAGAATTTCCAAATCATAGTTTTACTCTATTTATCACCGAAAAAAACAACTACCCAAATTTAAAACAATATGAAAAAAGAAATATCTGCGCAAAAGGACGTATTGGCATTTATAAAGGAAAAGCAGAAATTACTAACCCTAAAAATATTGTAATTGTTGATTAACATGAAAAAGGCATCGCCAAGCGATGCCTTTTACTCTTTAATATCTATAACTTATTTCGTTTTGATTTAAAAGCTTTCCTTCTTTCCCCGTTAAAAGCTTGTGATAAATTACATCATATAAAATTACATTCTGCACATATTTACGCGTTTCATTAAACGGAATATTTTCAACATAAATCGCAGCATCGCGCTTAAGTCCATCTTTTGAGGCCCATCTTAATACTCTGTTAGGCCCTGCATTATACGCGGCAGCTGCCAAAATACGATTATTATCAAACTTATCTAACATATCTCTTAAATAAGCAGATCCCAAACGAATATTGTTATCTGGCACAATAAGATCATAAACACCGCCATACTGCCAATTATTCTTTTTTGAAACATGCTTTGCAGTAGCTGGCATTAACTGCATAAGGCCTACTGCACCAACAGGAGATCTAACAGCTGGATTCATCATGCTCTCTTGACGTGAAATGCCATATAAAAATGACAAAGACACGTTTTGTGAAGATGAATGCTTTTTATATAAATCAAGATAAGCCACAGGGAAGCGATAGCTTAAAGCATCCCATCTTTTACCTATAGCAATACTTGATATAGCGTAATTAACATTACCTGTTTTCAAAGCCCAATCTGCCATCAAAAGAGCTATATCATTACTTGCTGTTTTGGCAATTTCTTTCCACTCTAAAGAAGCATTAGCATCCCCCATTGCATTTAACTCAAAGAAACGCTGAACAGCTTTATTTTTAGCCACAGTTGTAGGCCATTTAGCTCTTTTTGAAAGACCCTTTTGATTAAATGGCATACGCATACCTAACTCTTGAGCTGCCATAAATCCAAAGAAAGAACGATCTTTTGCAACTCTTGTTAAAATGGCCTTTCCTTGACGCTCTCTGCCAATTTCCAAAGCTGATCGTCCCTTCCAATAGCGCCAGTTAATTTGTGATCTGACATTATCCTTAAGGAAATCTATAAGAGCATAAACATTACGCCACTCAGAAAACCAAATAGCGCGACGAGCTCGCATCTCTTTTAAATCATCACTCCACCCTACTGCAGGTAGGTTATTATCAACCCATCTTATTTGCTCTTTAGTGCTATTACGGGATAAAAAATTATAAGCAATGATTTGTTTGATACCTAAAACCTCAGCCTCACTTGGGCTATACATTGAGGAGAATTTCTCAAAATTTGCTACAGCATCTTGAGGGTTATTCTTAGCATAACGCTTAAAAGCTAATACTGCCGCTCTATGCCCATCTACATTGCCACTGATATTGTCATTTAAAACATTTAAAGGATTGTCATAAAGAGACATTTCCAATGATACGCGCGAGGCAAAATTAGTTCCTTGTAAACGGCTTGCCAAAGCTCGAGTTTGAGACTCATATCTATTTGAAATATAAGCTTTTTCAAATTTTTCAAGCAAAGTTTTGCTATTTAAATATCCCTTTTGTGCCCATAAAGACATAAGCCCAAAACAAGAGTCTGGATATACTGTCAATCTTTGATAAAGAGATGAAGCAAAGGCTACTGCACCACTGCTAGCCTTTTTCATTTGCCATGAAGCTTCATAAAAGCGACACATAGCACGAGTCTCTTTAGAATTTAGAGCTACATTGTCTGGATATGGTTTCTTTTTATTAAATAGCTCTAAAACCTGTTTAAACTGACCGTGATTTGCAAAATACTCTATATAAGTATTTTTTAAAAACTCGCCTAACTCTACATGCTTTTTAGATTTAATAAATTTTTTTACTGCACTGTATTTGGAAGCATCAGGATCTTGTGACAAATACCAATAATCAATATAAATTGACAGTGGATAATCTTTTAAATATTCTTTTTTAAGTCTCAATCCTTCACTGATATCACCACTTTTCATAGCTTTTTTAGCTAGCATAAAAGCTTCACGTTGCTCTATCAGCTTAGGTGTTTCCTTAACTAAAGGATTTACATTTATTTGCTGATTATTTTGAGGGTTTCCGGTTATAGCATAAGTGCACAACGGAAGCAGCAACGCTGCAAAGGCTAAAGACTTTTTAAAAAAGAACATGAATTATTTACCACAGGTGTTTTAAAGAGCTAAATATTTTATTTAAATAATTTAGTCTTAAAAAGATTGTCACGAATAAGATTCAAAGCAAAGCTTTAAGATTAACAGAGTATAGATCAAAGTTGGCTTTACCAAAATATAGGTATGCAAAATTTGAAAGCAAAAAAAATCCTGCCTATTGAGTAGATTAAACAAACTCAAAAAAGCAGGATTATTTTTAGAAAGGTTTTATTAACCGAAAATATTGATGTAGCCTACAACCAATAAAATGGCAATAATTACTGGGAGGACAAACTTAAAGTAGAGATATAAAGCAGGATTGAGCTTTAAGCCGTCACCTGTATTAACCTCTTCGATATAACGCTTCCAGCCCATGCCAGTCTTGCAGGTAATAAACAATACAAATAATAAAGAACCTAAAGGCAGAATATTATTTGAAATAATAAAGTCCTGCATATCTAAAATGGTACTATTGCCGCCTAATGGATGAACAAAGTCTAAGACGTTGTAACCTAATAATGGAGGAACGGCTAAGGTCATGATAATGCAGAAGTTTACAATTACCGACTTGGTTCTTGAGATATTGAATAACTCCATGCAAATGGCAATGATACTTTCAAATACAGCAATTAAAGTAGACATTGCAGCAATTAACATAAACATGAAGAATACAGAGCCCCAGAATCTACCAAAGGCCATATTGGAGAATACGGTATTCATAGTCACAAACAATAAGCTTGGGCCTGCATCTGGCTGTACGTCATAGCTAAAGCATGCAGGGAAGATTACAAAACCTGCAAGTAAGGCAACTAAGGTATCTAAAATACCAATATAGACAGACTCAGTTAATAAGGTATGACGCTTGCTCATGTATGAGCCGAAAATCTCAATTGAGCCTTGACCTACACTTAAGGTAAAGAATGCCTGACCCATAGCAGCCCATAAAGCCTGAGCGAAACCATTTTCCTCTACACGTGACCAATCAGGTTTTAAATAGTAAGAGATACCCTCAGCAAAACCTGGCAGAGTGAAAGAGCGAATTGCCATGAATAATAAAACGGCAAACATTATAAGCATTAAAGGCTTAGTAATGCGCTCAACACCACGAACAACGCCCATACCAACAATAATGAATGAGACTAAAACCACAGTAGTCATGCAAACGAACATAACGAGAGGATTTTGTAAAAGACCTTCAAAATGTGCAGAAGCTGTAGCCTGAGTTAAATTATCACCAAAATTTCCACAAGCAAAGTTATAGCAGTAATAAAGCATCCAACCTGTAATCAGGCCATAGAATGACATTAAAACGTAGCTTCCTGGGATCTGCCAGAACTTATTCCAATTCCAATGAGAACCCTTTTCCTGTAAGGTCTCATAGCAACGAGCAATAGAACGACGAGATGCACGACCTACAGCAAGCTCAATGGTTAAAAGTGGAATACCTACACCAAAAAGGAAAAGCAGGTATAAAAGCACAAATAAAGCTCCACCATATTGGCCTGTAATATAAGGAAAACGCCAAACATTACCAAGGCCAATAGCGCATCCTGCCGCTATCAACAAAAAGCCTAAGCGCGTTTTAAATTGTTCACGATTATCCATTTTTGTTTCCTAATTATTATTTGGCAAACATGCCAATATATCCTTGAACGAAGAGTGTAATTACAACTAAAGGGAGCACGATACGGTAATACCACAGTGCCCAAGAAGGAAGCTTTATACCCTTGCCTGTATTGCACTCTTTTGCATAGCCTGAAAAACCCCAGCCACGCTTAAGAACTACATACAGGATGTAAACCATAGCGCCTAAAGGAAGAATATTCAAACTCAAAACAAAATCATAAGTGTCCAAGATAGTACTTTCCCCTCCCATAGGATGTATGTTACTCCATAAGTTATAGCCAAACATACAGGGAAGTCCTAAAATCAATACTGCCAGGCAATTGCCAACAACAGCCTTAACTCTACTGCACTCAAATAGATCAATGCTAATACCAATTAGGTTCTCAAACACCGCAATTAAGGTAGAAATGGCTGCAAAAAGCATAAAAAGGAAGAATAAGCCTCCCCAAAGCCATCCCAATTCCATATTTGAGAACACAGATACTAATGTAACGAAAATTAAGCCTGGACCTGAACCTGGTTCAATTCCATAACTAAAGCAAGCTGGGAAAATAACTACACCTGCTAAAAGCGCTACAAAAGTATCTAAAGTTGTGATAATTGCTGACTCATAGAAGAGGCTATATTTTTTGCTCATATAAGAGCCAAAAATCTGAATAGAGCCTACTCCTAGACCTAAGGTAAAGAATGCCTGTCCCATAGCTGCAGCTAAGGTAGTCATAAGACCTGATCCTTCAATATTTTCAAAATTTGGCATCAGGTAATAAGTCATACCCTCTTTAAAGCCAGGTAAGACAAAAGAGCGCAATGATAAAAATATCAACAGCAAAAACAGTAACACCATCAATGGCTTAGTAATGCGTTCTACGCCCTTTTTTAGGCCACAGGCACAAATTGCAAAGGCACCACAGGTAACAATTAAAGTGCACAAAAACTGCATTGCAGGTTTTGACAACATGTCACCGAAGATAGCACCAGCTTTGCTCTGATCAATTTGACTATCAAGAGTACCTGTAAATACTAATACCGTATAGTAGAGCATCCAGCCTGTAACCAAGCTGTAAAAGGCCATCAATACATAATTGCCTAAGATCATCCAGTACTTATTTAACTTCCAGTTTCTATTTGGAGTTAAATTTTCAAAAGAACGTCCTAAACTTGAGCGTGAAGCACGTCCTACAGCAAGCTCAATACTTAACATCGGCAAACCGATCAAAAGTAAAAAGCATACATAGATAAGCACAAAGATTGCCCCACCGAATTGACCAGTAATATAGGGAAAACGCCAGACATTGCCCAAACCAATAGCGCAACCTGCCGTGATCAGCAAAAAGCCCAATCTTGAAGAAAATTGTTCACGAGCCACAATTTTACCTTTAACCGAATACGGTTATATAACCGTTAACTACTAAGAAGAAGATGACAACTGGCAGAACATAACGGAAGTATTTTTCTGTCCAACGTGGCATCTTCGGACCTTTACCTAAATTTGCCTCTGCTAAATACTTATCAAAGCCCCAACCATGTCTCCAGGTAACAAAGATAAGATATAAGAGAGCACCTAAAGGTAAGATATTATTAGAAATAAGGAAGTCCTCTAAGTCAAGGAATGTACTGTTTTCGCCCAATGGATGAACATCCTTCAATAGGTTAAATCCAAATAAACATGGTAAAGAGATAAGCAGTACGACAACGAAATTACCTACAACAGCACGACGTCTTGATGTGGTAAACATTTCCATTGAAATTGCAATGATATTCTCAAATACAGCAACAACAGTAGATAAAGCTGCAAAAGTCATAAATAAGAAGAACAGACCGCCCCAAATGCCACCATTTTCCATATGAGAGAAAATAGACACTAAGGTAATAAAGACAAGGCCTGGGCCTTGATCTGGCTGTACATCATAACTAAAACATGCAGGGAAAATAATAAGACCTGAAATAAAGGCTACCATGGTATCTAAAACAGCAATATTGATACCTTCAGTGGCTAAGGTGTGATCAGATGGTGCATAAGTTGCAAAGATCTGAATTGCACCAATACCAATAGATAAGGTAAAGAATGCCTGAGCCATAGCTGCAGTTAAAACCTCAGCTAAGCTATGCTGATTAAACACCTCAAAGTTTGGGGCTAAATAATAGCGAATACCCTCAGAAAAGCCTGGTAAGAAGCAAGATCTAATAGCCAAGAAAATCATGATACTAAATAAAATAATCATCATTGGCTTGGTAATACGCTCAACGCCCTTTCTAAGACCCATGGCGCAAACACCAAAGCCTATAGAAACAACAGCCAGCATATTAGTGAGCATATCTGCAGGGGAAGAAATCATCTTACCAAAAGCCTCAGCGGCTACTTTAGCGTCAGTATTGACACCAAACTCACCGGTAAAGCCTTTGATGCAATAAAACATCATCCAGCCTGTTACAACTGTATAAAATGACATAAGCACATAGTTGCCAAAAATCATCCAATACTTATTTAAATGCCATTTAGAACCTTTTTCCTCTAATGCTTCAAAAGAACAAGCTAAGCTTCTTCTTGAAGCACGACCTATAGCCAGCTCAACGGTTAACATTGGCAGGCCCAAGGTAAATAAGAAAAATAAATAAATTAAAACAAAGATTGCGCCACCGTACTGTCCAACGATAAAGGGGAAACGCCAGACATTACCTAAACCGATTGCACAACCTGCTGCAATTAACACAAATCCTAAACGGGAAGAAAAATGCTCACGTGTCGCCATTATATATACCCAGTTAAAAACCCAAAAAGCCCGAATGTCTGAGACGTCCGGGCTAAATCATTTATATTACAAATAGTTATGAAGCCTATTTTTAGGCTTTGCTTTCATTATCATCTAAGACACGTTCATCTTGCTCTTTAGACTGAGTTTCCTCAGAAGCAACTTCATTTGACTCAGACTTTACCTGCTCCTTTTGTCCATCTTGAGCTTCTTCTAAAGCACTATCACTGTCATTGGCAGCAGCAGCTGCGGCTGCAGCTGCAGCTTCATCAGTTAAAGCCTTAATGGATAAACGGATACGGCCAGTATTGTCAATGTCCAATACGCGAACACGAACATTATCGCCTACACGCAGATAATCGCCTACATTCTCAACACGCTCATCTGTAATCTGAGATATGTGTACGAGACCGTCACGGCCTGGAAGAATATTAACAAAAGCACCGAAATCAGTAATACGGACAACTTTGCCATCGTAATCCTGACCAACCTCTACGTCAACCAGAAGCTCTTTAATGCGCTTTATTGCAGCATTTGCAGAAAGTTCTGATGATGCAGAAATCTTTACAGTACCATCATCGGCAATATCAATCTGAGAATTGGTGTCAGACTGAATAGAGCGAACATTAAAGCCACCCTTACCAATAACGTCTTTTACCTTATTTACTGGAACTTTAATGGTTACAAGGCGAGGAGCATATGGAGACATGTTCTCTCTTGGTGCAGGAAGAGCCTGTTGCATAACATTCAACAAGTGAATGCGTGCTGCATGAGCATCAGTTAAAGCCTGCTGCATGATCTCACGGGTAATACCGTCAGTCTTAATATCCATCTGTAAAGCAGTTACACCTTCACGTGAACCTGCTACCTTAAAGTCCATATCACCTAAGTGATCTTCATCACCCATGATGTCAGTTAAGATGGCTACACGATCACCCTCTTTAACAAGACCCATTGCAATACCAGCTACAGGAGCCTTAATAGGAACACCTGCATCTAATAAAGATAAGCAACCTGAGCATACAGAAGCCATGGAAGAGGAACCATTGGACTCGGTGATCTCAGATACTACACGAATGGTATATGGGAAATCCTCAGTATTTGGTAAAACAGCCTTTAATGCACGCTTTGCAAGACGGCCATGACCAATCTCACGACGTTTTGGAGAACCGATAAGACCAGTCTCACCTACGCAGTAAGGAGGGAAGTTGTAATGCAGAATAAAACGCTCTGTACGAACACCAGTCATGTCCTCAAAAGTCTGGGCATCGCGCTCAGAACCTAAGGTACAAGTACCAATAGACTGAGTCTCACCACGAGTAAATAAAGCAGAGCCATGAACTCTAGGCAAGATACCAGTTGCAATGGTAATAGGTCTAATCATACGTAAAGAACGACCATCAATACGATTTTCACCGCTTAAGATACGCTCACGTACAATATTGCGCTCAAGATCAAAGAAGATCTTAGCAATATCCTGCCCCTTTTCAGCCCACTCCTCATTAGAGGTAGTTAACTTTTCAATAGTCTCTTTCTCAATTGCAGCTAACTTATCTTGACGCTCAAGCTTATCAACAATACGGAAAGCCTCACCAACTGCTTCAGAAGCATCAGCTTTAACAGCCTCAACTAACTTCTCATCTTCAGCTGGGGCCTGCCAATCCCATACAGGACGGTCAGCTTTCTTAGCAAATTCTTTAATATTTGTAATAACTTCTTGTAACTGTTCCTGACCGAACATTACTGCGCCTAACATTACAGACTCAGGAAGCTGATTGGCCTCAGACTCAACCATAACAACAGCTTTCTCAGTACCAGCTACAACTAAGTCAAGATCAGATTTTGCAGTTTCAGAAGTCAACGGATTTAAAACATATTCACCGTTGATATAACCTACACGAGCTGCGCCTAAAGGACCATTCCAAGGAAGGCCAGATGAAGCTAAAGCAGCAGATGAGGCAATAATAGAAATGATATCAGTAGGAATCTCAGGATTTGCTGACATTACAGTAACAACAACCTGAACCTCATTAACGAAAGCATCTGGGAATAAAGGACGCAGAGGACGGTCAATGAGACGTGAAATTAAGGTTTCACCTTCAGTTGCACGGCCTTCACGACGGAAGAAAGATACTGGAATCTTGCCGGCTGCATAAGAACGTTCTTGATAATTTACGGTTAATGGGAAGAAATCACGACCTGCGACCTCTTCATGACGATTGCAGACGACTGTGGCAAAGACGGTAGTATCGTCCATAGATGCCATAACGGCTGAGTCAGCCTGACGACCAATTGCACCGGTTTCTAAAGTGATAGTATGACGACCGTATTTGAAGGTGTGCACGGTAGGCTTTAAATTCATTAAAATTCTCCACAAGGATCCGTCTTTATTATTGTGCCTCTTGACGGATCTGATAAAAATTGGGCGGCATTAGATGCCGCCCTATCCAGACGCCGGATTAGCGACGGAGCTTTAACTTCTCGATAATGGCAGAGTAACGAGCCAAATCAGAGGACTTAAGATAGTCAAGCATCTTACGGCGCTGAGCAACTAAGCGTAATAAGCCACGACGGCTGTGGTGATCTTTCTTATGAGTTTCAAAGTGCGGCTGCAGATCAGTGATTCTTGCAGTTAAAAGGGCAATCTGAACCTCTGGATAACCGGTATCCTGTGGATTACGACCAAACTCAGCTACGATTTTTGCTTTCTGTTCAACAGTTAAAGACATTTTTTATGCTCCTTTGTGATGGAAAATAACAGACCCCCTCAGACCGATCACAAACTCAGTTAAGGGCGCACAAATTCTACCACAATACAAACGCCGTTTCGACAAAAATCTCTGTGTTATTGGGCAACATCGAAAATTTTTATTCAGAGTTTTTTTCATAGTTTGCGTTTAAGAGCATTTTGCTTCTGCCGGCTGCAGACGCATATCGCTTTTATTGACTTTGCTAATATAAAGCTTTTTAAGCCAATTTTTCTTAAATTTTAATGAATTCCTTACAAGGATCTCAAA
>Freddie_p2__coassemble_2920_pt1 | contig 9979 bp, 12 predicted proteins | sample Freddie_p2__metabat2_high_PE_038 | metagenome-assembled genome bin Freddie_p2 | reverse complement strand
CTTTTATATAAAAGGCTTAACAAGAAAAAAAAATAAAAAATATTGGCTATGTAAAGGAAGAAATAAAAAAACTTTTAAAGTTAAAAACTTTTAATCTATACCTACATATAAAAAATTTTGTAACTACTCAGCCCCACTCGTTAAGTTATGAGTAGTTACAATTATTTAAAAAACATTATTTTTTTTAAATACGTTTAATAAAGATTGAGATCAAGATCATAAATCTTGCTTAACCATACGCAAACGTTTGTCAATTTATAAAAAAACGCCTAAAATAATACTCATAGACAATCCATCTGGAGACAAAAATTATGAAGATTGCTTTAATTCTGGAAAATTCCCAGGCTGATAAAAATTCCATCATCTTCAACGAGCTTAAGAATGTTGCTGAGGCTCATGGCCACACTGTTTACAACTATGGTATGTACACCTCTAAAGATGAGCGCCGTTTAACTTATGTAATGAATGGTCTTTTAGCTTCTATCTTATTATCCACCAAGGCTGCTGACTTCGTTGTTACCGGCTGTGGTACCGGTGAAGGTGCTTGCTTGGCCTTAAATTCTTTCCCTAATGTTCTCTGCGGTCACGTAGCAACCCCTGTTGACTCCTACCTCTTCACCCAGATTAACGATGGTAACGCAATCTCTATTCCTTACGCTTTAGGCTTTGGTTGGGGTGGTGAGCTCAACTTACGTTACATCTTCGAAAAACTCTTCGTTAACAAGTTCGGTGGTGGCTATCCTCCTGAGCGTGTTGAGGCTGAGCAGAGCAATAAGAAGATCTTAGATCACGTTAAGACCATTACTCATCGTCCTCTTATCGACATCTTAAAGGACTTAGATCGTGACTTTGTTAAGAACACCATCAACGATCCTAAATTTGCAGAGCTCTTCTATCCTAACTGCCAGGACGAAGAAGTTGCCGCTTTCTTAAAGTCTCTGTAATTTAAAAAGTTATTTTGTCCCTCTTTCCCTTGAGGTTTCACCCTCAAGGGAATTTTTTTATTAACTATAAAAAATACTTTTCTTTTTTTATTACTGCAATTGTTTTTTAGCCAAAATTGCTGAAGTATCATTTGGGTAAGTCTTAATTACTACTTCAAAAAACTTACGAGCCTTTTCCTTCTCACCTAAGGAATTATAAATAAGACCTAACTTATATAAAGCATCAGGACGTTTTGCCGAAGTTTTATTTGATGCTGCATTTAAGAAAGAAATACGCGCATCTTGATAGTGTTTTTGTTTATATTGAACCTGTCCTAACCAATACCAGGCATTGGGAGTTAAACCATTTTCTTTATTCTCTAAAAAGGCTTTAAAAGCACTCTCAGCTTCATTTAATTTATTGGCTTTAACTAAGGCAAAAGCTTTGTCGTACTGCTCTTGAGTCTTAGAATCAACTTTTATAGCAGCTGATGCAGTAGCTCCTGAGTCTTTAACGCCATTTTTGTCAGCATTGCTATTATCTTTGCCTATATCTTTATTGTTATTATCAGCCTTAGCGCTATTGTCTTGGCATTTACCATTATTTTGCGCATCTTGAAGCTGTTTTTTTAAATTAGCGTTCTCCTGCAAACTTTGATTTAATTTATAGCCAAGCTCTTCAATCTGACCATTGGCTGAAGCTAAATCTTGTTGCAAAGACTGAATTTGATTTTGCATGTTCAATAAAGCTCTTTGCATAGCCATTTCGCTATCTTCATCTGCAAATGCAGGGGAGGTGCAATATAAAGCTGCAATAACACCTGCCAAAAGCTTTTTAATCATAAATTTCTCCGGAAAATTTATTATTTATAAATGTCGATTAAATCTCACACCTTATTATGACGAAAATTTTAACTTTTGAAATTCTATTCATGTGTAAGATTTAAAATAATAAACCCCAGTAAACTTGTTCAATTTACTGGGGTCACCACACAGATTACCTCTATGCGATTTTTAATGAACTGTTTAAATTAGTAATTTAAAACAGCACGACGGTTGTGAGACCAAGCAGCCTCGCTGTGACCTGGATCGGCAGGCTTCTCCTCGCCATAGCTTACAATTGAGAGCTGATTTACATCAACACCTAAATTCTGCATATAACGGGCAACAGAACGAGCACGACGCTCTCCTAAGGCAATATTGTACTCAGGAGTACCACGCTCATCGGTGTGACCCTCAATGATTACGCGAGCTTCTGGGTTATTACGCAGATACTGAGCATGAGCCTGCATTACACTTAAATACTGATCCTGAATATTCTCAGAGTCAAACGCGAAGTAAATGGTGTTCTTGTCTTGAAGCTCAGCAGGTCCATTGAATCCGTTGTTGTTACCGTTAGGGTTACCTACAGTAACAGCACCATCGCTATCTAAACCTTCAGCAATCTGATAGCCATCGCCATCATTTACTAAAGATGAATCGCTACCATCGGTGGAGCAAGCAGTTAAAGTGGCAAGAGAAAGACCACATATAAGAGCAAATAAATAATTTTTTAACATTTTATTTTTCCTATAACTTTATTTTTCAAGTAACGGTCCCCAGGCAGGTGAGCTAATTTCACCTGAACTTGAGGGCAAGTTTGCCTTAAATCTGCCGTCTGCTGAAACTATAGCAAGACCTTTACGGCCATGATATACAGTACTGTATATTACCATACTTCCATTAGGGGCAACGCTTGGGGATTCGTCCAAAGATGAGGTAGTCAGGCTATAAACACTACCATCAGCATCAACTCTTGCTACGCGATAACCATTAACTTGGGTAATCACAATAAGAGAATTAGATCCTGGAATTGAGCGGGCTGAGAGATTACGTGCACCTTGATAAGTTACACGAGTTGTCTGGTGAGAACCAAAATCATACTTATAGATCTGGGCTTTGCCACCACGCTCTGAGGTGAAGAATAATGATTTACTATCAGATGACCATGTAGGCTCAGTATCAATAGCAGCATTAGCTGTTACTCTTTGTAATTGAGCTGAGGCTAAATCATAATAATAGATATCAGGTTGACCATCTTTTGATAAAGCCATAGCAATCTTAGAGCCATCAGGAGACCAGGCAGGTGAACTATTTAAACCTGGATATGATGCAAGCTTTGTACGCTTTTTAGAGAGAATATTCTGCACAAAGATTGCCGGAGTACGACCTTCAAAACTTACATAAGCCAAACGGGTACCATCAGGAGACCAGCTTGGAGTCATGATTGGCTGAGTAGACTTTAAAATTGGAGTCTCGTTAAAGCCATCATAGTCAGAAGTCATAAGCTGATATGGGTATGGCTGACCGTGTCTGTAGACTATATAAGCAATACGTGTTCTAAATGCACCTTTAGAACCTGTGTAAAGCTCATAAACTCTATCTGAAATACGGTGAGAGGCCTGACGCATTAGGCTTTGAGGAGCAAGGCCATTATAATGAGCTAAGACCTTGCCCTTATTGGCGCCTTGAAGTCCTACAACCTGAAACTCAACATCATATTTACCACCCTTTGGTACAACTTGACCAAAGATAATGATCTCAGCGCCTGTAATTGCAGCAACATCTACATTTACCTGGCCATTCACCACACTACCTTGGGGAATAGCTGAAGATGCAATTGGACTAAACTTACCTGAGCGCATCAAATCAGCTGCCACAATAGATGCAACATCAGTTTGAAGTCCTGCAGGTTGAGTAAATGGAGCTACCGCTATACGGTGACCGGCATTGATACCACCGGTAATCTCAATTTGCAAAGCTGCTTGAACCTGAGTTGTCCCCAGGACCAAAAAAGCCATTGCTAAAAGTTTTTTGAACATTCACTAAACTCCCCTAAGAAAAATTTTCCTTATTATAATCACATCACAGTTTTGGTGTCATAGAAATTACAATATTTCCGCATTCAGGGCAGTTTGCAGGAGGTGCAGGCAACATGCCAATGCGTTTTAAAGCATCAATAGCTGATTTACACACTTTTGCATCACCCTGACATTGCTCATCTGAAATAATGCCATCACTGCCAACATTAATTGAAACTTTAACAGTCTTGCCATTCATGGAAGGATCGATATACCAATTACTCTCAATCATTCCTTGAATCTTGGCACCATAGCCATCAGAAGCCCCAGAAGGGCCTGATCCTAAACCTTTGCCATTAACAGGATCTCCATCTTCTGTACCTAAAATATCCTCTTCTAAAGAGTCAGCTTTAGATGAAGCGGCAGCTTTGCGCTTAGCCTCAGCTTCAGCCTTTCTCTTAGCTTCAGCCTCTGCCTTCTTCTTGGCCTCAACTTCAGCCTTTTTCTTAGCTTCAGCCTCTGCCTTCTTCTTGGCCTCTACCTCAGCCTTTTTCTTAGCTTCAGCCTCTGCCTTCTTCTTGGCCTCTACCTCAGCTTTTTTCTTAGCTTCAGCTTCAGCCTTCTTCTTAGCTTCAGCTTTCTTTTGCTCTTCTAATTTTTTCTGTTCCTGAGCTTTCTTTAAGGCCAAAGCTTTTTTCTCTTGAGCTTTTTTCAAAGCTTCTTGCTTTTGTTTAGCCTCAACTGCCTTAGCTCTAGCCTCTTCTTGTTTTTGCTGCATTGCCACTCGCTCTTGCAACTCTTTTTGAGCTTGTACTACAGCCTCACTCTTAGACTCTTCTGTTTTGGTGGTGTTTTGTGATGCTTGAGGTTTTGCTAAAGCTTTACCTGTTGGTTTGCCTTTTGCAGGAGGGGTTACGATGGTGGCGTGCATGAGATTAGAGCCTGCATCTTGAGGACGTTCAGGCTTATCTAAAGACACATTTACCACCAAAGCAATTATCAACAGAAGATGAATTGCAACGGCAATTGAGAACGCCTTTGTGGTTCCTATCTTCACCTTAATCTCCCAGAGGTTCCGTTACAAGACCAACGCTCTTAACGCCACCTTGCTTTAAAGCATTCATAAGCTGAATTACAGCATCATAGGAAACGTGAGCATCACCTTGAACAACAACTGGACGTGTTGGATCTTTTAAAAGCTCAGATGAGACATAAGCACTTACATCATCCAAGTTGTCCATTTTTTCATTATTGCTGTCGATACTAACAAAGTATTGTCCTGCTTTATCAACAGTAGCTATGATAGGAGTTCTTTGATCTTCATTCATAGCCTGAGCTTCAGCCTCAGGCAAATCTACAATTACCCCCTGCATGACCACCGGAGCTGTGGCAATAAAAATAACCAAAAGCACCAGCATAACATCAATGTATGGCACCACATTGATCTCAGCTTTAGGCCGACTTTTGCTTCTTCTTATCGACTGCATAATTACTCCTGCTTAAATCCTTGCATGTTATCTCTATTCTTGTGATGACGAGAAACATTCACATCTTGTGAAAAAGGATCACTTATATGCTGTCTTGGATCATAGGATCTTGGAGCTTCTGAGAACTGCTCTCTTCTGTATTGCTGTTGATATTGAGCTTGCTGAAAATCATTTTGTCTTTGGAAATGAGCATACTGAGAACCTTGAGAGAACTGATGATTTTGATATTGCTCTTGAGGCTGATGCTTAAAGCTCTGTTCGTTAGACTCTTTTGCTTGATTATTGCGATTTTGCTGAGAGCGAACAGTTACCAAACGACGGTTTAAAATAGTTGCAAATTCATCAATAAAGTTGATGTAGCGATTTTCCAAAGCTTCTACACGAGAGACAAAACGGTTATAGAACATAACCGCAGGAATAGCTGCAAAAAGACCCATAGCAGTTGCAATCAAAGCCTCAGCAATTGGAGGAGCTACCATGGATAAGGTTGCATTTTTTACTGCAGCTAAAGCTACGAAGGCATGCATAATGCCCCATACAGTACCAAACAAACCAATATAAGGGCTAATAGAACCGATGGTTGCTAGTGTAGCTAAATGACCTTCCAAAGACTCCATCTCACGTGACTGTGCGACTTTCATCTGGCGGTAAGTACCATCCATAACGACTTCTTGATCGGCCGGGCCCGAATTTACCAAACGCACAAACTCTTTAAATCCTGCAGTATATATAACCTCAAGACCTTGTAATGAGTCCTGACGTTGCATGCAGTCTTGATAAAGCTTGTTTAAATCAATGCCAGACCAGAATTTGTCTTCAAACTCATCGGCATTTTTACGGCTATTTTTATAAAGATTGGTTCTCTGAATAATGATAGTCCAGGATATTACTGACAAAGACAGTAAAAAGAACATTACTACCTGAACTAAGAAACTGGCATTGAGGATAAGCCCAGTAAAGGAGAGAGTTCCGTTTTCCATTAAATTTTAACTCCCAAATCTTCTCTCAAAAAGCTTTTTATATAGTCACGGGCATCCTTTGGCATGGCAATAGGTCGCCCGGTCGTAAAATCGATGTAGGCTAAACTACATTCAAATTCGAAAAGCAATTCCAGACGCTGATTATATATCTGTTGAAAGATTTTTAAACCACAAGCGCCTACTTTTATCGGAATAACAGTAACTTTTAATAAATCTTCTAAATGCGCAGACTTAATATAATGTCCATTTATAGTCCGAATTACAAAACCTTTTTTCTCATTTAAAAGCTTTACCTGACTGATGCCACTTTGCATAAGCCACTCAGTACGAGCTCTTTCGCAAAACTTTAAGTAGTTGGCATAATAAACAATGCCACCTGCATCAGTATCCTCAAAATAGACTCTACAATTAAAAGAAAACTCTTCACTCATAATTAAGATCCCTTAGGATATTCTAAATTGAATTTAGCATAAGCTTTGGCTGTTGCAACTCGTCCTTGACGAGAACGTTGCACAAAGCCTTGCTGAATAATGTATGGTTCAACTACATTTTCTAAAGTATCGCGATCATTACCTAAAGACGCAGCTAAACTTTCAATACCGACAGGACCTCCATTAAAGTCTTCGATAATGCACTTTAAATAACCTCTATCAAAATCATCAAAGCCGTCATCATCAATTCTTAACATCTTTAATGCAGCTTTTGCTATATCTAAAGTAATATGACCTGAACCTTTAACTTCAGCATAATCGCGCACACGTCTTAAAAGACGATTGGCAATTCGTGGAGTGCCACGAGATCTTCGGGCAATTTCCAAAGCACCATCGCCATCAATTTTAACCCCAAGCTTCTTAGCACTTACATTTACAATAATCTCGAGTTCTTGAGGAGTATAAAACTTAAGTTGCAAAATAATGCCAAAACGCGCTCTTAAAGGAGAGGTTAAGGTACCTGCTCTTGTAGTAGCACCTACTAAGGTAAATGGATTTAAATTAATTTTTATAGAACGAGCTGAAGGTCCTTCACCGGTCATAATATCGACACTGTAATCTTCCATAGCTGGATATAAAAACTCTTCAATTACAGGAGATAGACGGTGAATCTCATCTATAAAAATAACATTGCGTGGCTGTAAATTAGTAAGAAGAGCTGCCACATCTCCCTTTTTCTCTAATGCAGGTCCTGATGTTTGAGAGATATTTACAGATAGCTCATTGGCAATAATATTAGATAAGGTGGTTTTGCCCAATCCTGGAGGGCCAAAGATCAATACATGATCCATAGCCTCACCACGTTTTTTGGCCGCCTTAAGTGCAATTGAAAGCTGCTCTTTAACCTCAATTTGTCCAATATAGTCACAAAGACGTTGTGGGCGTAAGGCTCTATCTTCGAAAGAACGATTATCCTCAGCCTCTTTTTCTAAAGCTGTTTTCTCAGCTCTTACATCTTCACAAATTTTAAGACTGTCAGCTACAATTCCAATATCTTGATCTAAAGGCATGTTTTATTATTTTCCTTTTGATATTAAAGCTAAAGCTTGAACAATAAGTTCATCTGTTTGGGCCTCAGGCTTATCTTTAAGAGCTGCCTTTACAAAGCGAATACTCTCATTTTCCTTATAACCTAAGGCAATCATAGCACTCACAGCTTCATCAAAATGTTCATTTGAGGCAGTAGATGTAGAAGCATTTTCCACACTGTCAAATGGTAATTGAGTTTCATTAAATTTACTTAAACGATCAGAAAGCTCTACTATTAATCTTTCAGCTGTTTTCTTGCCAACACCTGGAATTTGCTGTAGCGCTTGAGATCTGCCTGAAAGTACAGTTTGAATGAAGGATTGCACATCAAAAGTTGATAATACGGCCAATGCCATCTTAGGACCAACTCCTGAAACCTTTATAAGCTCACGAAATAAAGCTCTTGAGGATAAATCATAAAATCCATACAAAAGGTGAGCATCCTCGCGCACCACTTGTTGAATATAAACAAAAACCTCTTGTCCTTTTTGAAACTTGGTAAGAGAAGTTACCGGCATCTCAACTTCATAACCAACGCCTAGAACCTCAATTAAAGCAGTAACGCCGTCTACCAATAAAAGCTTACCGCGCAAACTTCCTATCATTTGTATCTCCAGTAATAATGCTATTTTCTACGCAGTCTGCCTCTTGAAGATCCGCCATCGGCAACGAATTTACCCATAGCTTTAGTCACAGCATAAGTAAAGCCATGACAAATTGCACAAGCTAAAGCATCGGCTGCATCACTTTGAGGATTACCACTTAAATGTAAAATAGTCCTCACCATATACTGCACTTGATATTTTTGAGCCGCGCCATATCCTACTACAGCCTGTTTAATTTGCAGTGGAGTATATTCAAAAACATCTAAACCTAAATTGGCACCTGCAACCATGGCACTTGCTCGAGCCTCTGAAAGCTTAACTGTTGATTGAACATTTTTAGATAAAAATGTCTCCTCAATAGCCATTACGTCAGGTTTAAACTGCTCTACAATTGTAGAGACTCCCATATAAATCGTTTTAAGTTTTGAAAATAAAGGTCCTTGTCCTGTTCTAATGCAACCTGAGCCTAAATAATAAGGATTTCCGCCTTCAAAGCGAATAACTCCATATCCTGTAACACGCGAACCAGGATCAATTCCAATAATAACCACAGTAAATCCTAATAAACAGGCATACCGCCATTTACATCAACTATGGTTCCGGCAACATAAGGGTTATCACGTAGGAGTAAATGAATTACCTCTTTTGCCACAGACTCAGACGGAATTGTACCCAAAGGCTGTTGCTTTTTAAGCCATTCATCAAACTTGTCATGAGCAAATTTTGCCACTTCAAGCATTGGAGTATCCACAAATCCAGGTCTTAGAGCATTTATATAAACATTATTTTCTAATAACTCTTGGCTTGCAGATCTTACAAATCCCTCAACTGCAGCTTTTGCAGCTGAATATGCCACCATATCTTTCATTGAACGTACCGCAGCTGCAGATGTTACCGCCACTGCGGTAAATATCTGACTACGCTCTTTTCTTAAAGTTAAAATGCGTAAAAGCTCCACTAAAGAAAAATAATGGATCTGCATCATCTCCAAGTTACGTTCATAACTTAACTTTCTAATACTTTCAAAACGAACTATACCGCCACAATGAGCTAAACCGGCAAAAGGTCCGTATTCTTTCATAAGTGGTTTAATTGCTTTTTCTAAAGTTGCGATGTTTTGTAAGTCAGCAATTACAGTAACCACACTATCGCCATAACGACTTACGATATCTGAGGCATGATGAGTATCTCGCGTCATTGCAAAAACACGATGCTGATGTTTGACAAGCTCAGTTACAACTGCTCGTCCAATACCTGAACTTGCACCAGTAACAAGATAATTGGCCATACACAATCCTTTTTCTCTTAAAAGTGCGCAACAAAAAGCAACTGCAAAATAAAACAAGCTGAATATTTTGAATTTAGATATTTTTTTAATAAATATTAAGAGTATTTAAATATGAAATTTAAAAAGAGAAAACTTAGTTTTATTGTTTGGAATTTCAAAATTCAAAACCTCTTTCAGCTTCTTTGAATAATTATAGCATTTTTCTTAAAGAGCACTGTAAAATACAGACATTTATAACTTTGATATATAGTGTATATATATTATTTATTTTTATTTTTTATAATTTAAGGTTCTTTATCTACTTAAAATTATTCTTTACTTTTTAATAAGCAAAAT
>Freddie_p2__coassemble_2906_pt1 | contig 10063 bp, 7 predicted proteins | sample Freddie_p2__metabat2_high_PE_038 | metagenome-assembled genome bin Freddie_p2 | reverse complement strand
AATCTTTTTAAATTTTGGTTATTTAAATAGCTATTTTTCCATCTATAAACATACAAATTTTAATAAATTATCAAATATCCATAAAATTTTACCTGATATAATCAGACAATTACACTCGACTTGGTTGTTATAAATCATTTTCGGAAACAAAATAAATAATTGTATTTGATTTATATATTTGTAAACGAGCTTATACTTCTATTATCAAGGTATAAATACAAAAGAAGCTCTCAAATATTATTAAATAGATTTCAAAGTATAGAGGTTCACAATGCTGTTTAAATTAAAACTAATGGCTATTGCTTGTACTGCTTGTGTAAGCTTTGCATCTCAAGCGGAAGATCTTTTAGATATCTACAAAGAGGCTTTCATGCGCGATCCTATAGTTTTACAAGCTAAAGCTCAAAGAGATCAAGCTTTTGCCGCTATTGATGAACAGCAAGCTGCATTACTGCCACAAATCGATGTTTTAGGTAGCTTAAGTGCAAGCCATACAAGTGTTACCGATTACGGAGTAAATGGGGATAATAAAGCTGCCACTATTGGTATTGGTTTATCTCAATCTTTATGGCGCCATAGTTCATGGATTAACAAGACTATTGCTGAAAAAAATGCTGCTGTAGCCGACCTTGCTTATAACGATGCCCTGCAAAATTTAATTATACGTGTAAGCTATGCCTATTTTAATGTATTAAATGCATCTGATTCTCTTAAATACCAAAAAGCTAATAACGAAGCTTTAAAACGTCAATTAGATGAAGCTGAACGCCGTTTCCAAGTTGGTTTAATTGCTGAGACTGACAGAATGGAAGCACAAGCTGCTTATGATTTATCAAAAGCTCAAGTAATTACCGCTGAAAATAATTTAACTAATTCATATGAAGCTATTAGAGCTTTAATTGGTAGAGTCGTTACTGTCGATAATTTAGATAAACTTGATGCTAAAAAGTTTAGCACCCCATATGTAAACTCTACCTTAAAGGCCTTAATCAAACTTGCTGAAGAAAATAACTTAATGTTACAGCAAGCTATTGTTTCTCGAGACATTGCCAAAGATCAAATTAGACTTGCTCAGACTGGTCATGAGCCTACTTTAGATTTAGTTGCTAATGCACAAACTGGATATACAGATTACAAAAATGAAGTTCCTGGTACTACTTTAAATGATGGTAATGCTTGGACTCAAAGCATTGGTATTAACCTCAACGTACCAATTTATCATGGTGGAGCAGTATCTTCTAAAGTAAGCCAAGCTGAGCATAACTATGTTGCCAAGTCTGAAGCATTAGAATATCAGCACCGCTCATTAGTTAGCAATGTAAATAACGGCTATAACAACGTCAACGCAGCTATAAGCTCTGTTAGTGCATACAATCAAACTGTAAAATCAGCCGCCAGTGCTTTAGAGGCTACTAAAGCCGGTTATGAGGTTGGTACTCGTACTATGACTGATGTATTAAATGCAACTCAAAAATACTACAATGCTATGCAAATGCAGGCTGACTCAAGATACAAGTACATCGAGTCAAGACTTGATCTTCTTTACTATCAAGGCTTACTTAAAGTTACAGATATTGAGCAAATTAACTCAGGTCTTAAAAAGACTAAATAATCAAAATTAAGAAAAAATGAACAGCAATTGCTGTTCATTTTTTTTATATATAACAATATCCACTCCAAAAATAATCACTATTTCTTTATATAAATCATATTTATCATCCTTTTTCTTAAATAACATTTCTAAAATATGATTATTTTTTTAATACATTTTTTGAATATGTTTTTTTTATGAATGTGATTCATACTACATGAATGTTTCTTAATATCATGTAAAATATGAAAAATTTGCGAAAACGTTTTAGCTATAAAATTGGAGACAAATAATATGGATATCAGATACTCCTGCAATCCTCAAGATTTCAAAAGATATACAACAGAAGAAATGCGCAAGGAGTTTTTAATTCCAACTCTGTTTGAAGCAGACAAATTACACGTCACCTATTCCCATGTAGACAGAATGTGCTGCTTTGGTTGCATGCCTGTAACTCGCAAGATTGCTCTTGATGATGGTATTGATTGCTGGCATAACTTTGGTACAGATTATATTTTAGAACGTCGTGAAATCGGTATTTTTAACGTTGGTGGAAAAGGCCGTATTTACGTTGATGGCACTGTTTATGAAATGGAATATCAGGACTGCTTATACATCACTATGGGCACTCGTGAGGTTTTCTTTGAGAGCTTAGATCCACAAAAACCTGCCAAGTTCTACATGGCATCAGTTCCTGCTCATACCTCTTATAAAACCACCCATATTCCAATGAAGAAAGCCAACCATCGTCCAATTGGCGATCCTAAGCTTGCAAATTCTAGAACCATCAATCAGTTTATCCACCCTGATGTTTTACAAACCTGCCAGTTATCTATGGGTATGACTGCATTAAATCCTGGTAGCGTTTGGAATACAATGCCAGCTCATACTCATGAAAGACGTATGGAGCTGTATTTCTATTTTGATTTACCAGAAGATCAGGCCGTATTCCATATGATGGGTCAGCCTCAAGAAACCCGTCACATCATTATGCACAACGAACAAGCCGTTATTGGACCTTCTTGGAGTATCCATTCTGGTTGCGGTACCTGTGCTTATACCTTTATTTGGGCTATGGCTGGAGAGAATTTAGCTTTTGACGATATGGATAATATCGCCATCAAAGATCTCAAATAGTTATTAAGTAATCATAAAAAATCCCTCAAATTTAGGAGCTATCTCCAAAAATTTGAGGGATTTGTTTAATTTCCTCTTAAATAATTCAATTCCAAAAACTCTAAAGTCTTTCCTTTTAGCTCTTGCAAAGAATGATATACAAAGGCAAATAAAAGAGCTCCAAACAAAAGATTTAAAGCAAAAAATCCACTTAAACTTAATCTTTGAACCAGCATCTCAAATAGCATCATGCTCGACATGAGTCCCACAAAATTTATAAAGAAAATTAAAGAAATGCCAAGTTCACGACCTTGTGTTGGTAAAAGCTCTGTCACAATGGTTGAGAAAAACACAAACATAGCAATGGATGCTGCATAAATAAACACTAAAACCAAAGTGTCTAAAAACATAATGCCAAAATTGCCACCTAAAAAGATTAAGAAGTACATCAAAACTAATACAAGCTCTGTGACAAAGATGCACCCTAACATAAGCTTTTTACGCCCAATTTTATCTACAGTAAAAGTAGCAGTAATGGCTCCTAAAAGCACGATAGTTATACCTGATTTTAAGAAGTCATAATTGTATAAAAGCTCATTATTTAAAGAGTAATATCGTCTTTGAACTTCTGTTACAAGTTGAATTGAGATATATGGGAAAAAGGCATAACCTGAAAAATAAATTAAAACTGTAACAAAGAATAAAAACCAAATAGTACGTCTATAACTGCCACTATGTAAAAATAAAGCTATACCTTTATCAGAGCCTCGGGCACACTCATTGATATCTGCAAGCTCCCTAGCTGCAATAGAGGTATTTTTACGCAAAATAAAAAGTTCTGATAAAGCGGCATCCGTAAATCCGGTTACGGCAAGCCATCTTGGACTTTCAGGCAATCTTAAAAAACAAATAATTCCTAAAAGAAAGCTTAAAACTAAAATAGAAATTACCGCTCCATATAAATGCATATAACATAAATTGCCAACAAATATAGAAATCTCTATACCAATGGTTAACATTAAACATACACACATTGTAGATTTTCCACGACTTTCCTGTGTGGCAATTTCAGATACATATAAAAGAGAGGAAATTATATAAACGCCAAAGGCACTTCCCTGCACAAATTGAGCTATAAGATAGGCACTAAAAGCAGGAGATAGTAATAAAGCACTATGCGCAATAGCCCCTAAAAGGAAGCTTCCTACAATAGTAAACCTACGTCCTGTATCATAAGTTACCCGTCCTCCTAAAAACACTCCTGCAACAGCTCCTAAAAGAAATGTTATTAGAATATTATCAACCTCTTGATTATCAAGCATAAAACGCTTCATAAGATCGAATTTGCAAGCATATACCTCACCTATACTAAAACCAAAAAATATGGCCATAGAAGCGCATAAAAGCACATAGTTAAAAGGATGAATCTTTACTCGCAGGGATTTGGTGCTTAAAGACATGCTTTCTCCAAGCTTAAAATAATATATATAAAATAAAATTCTATACTTAATATATTAAAGAATAGAACGTAACTGTATGATTTTAAATAAATTGTATTAACACATTAACAAAACAATCGCAAAAAGCACATAAATTGCACATAATATACTGTGTTAAAATTATTAACACTTATTTTAATGCAAAAAAAATGGAGATGTGCATGTTTGCCCAATCTTGTATAAAAGCTGGTGTGCGCGTTCTTAAAGAAGAAGCACAAAGTCTTTTAGATCTTATCCCATCTATCGATGAAAATTTTGCAAAAGCATGTGAAATCATTGTCAACACCAAAGGTAAAGTGATTTTAACTGGTGTGGGTAAATCCGGTCATATTGCCACAAAAATTGCCTCAACTTTAGCCAGTACCGGCACTCAGTCTTTCTTTGTTCAAGCAGGTGAAGCTGCCCATGGTGATTTAGGTATGATTGGCGAAGATGACTGCGTCATTGCTATCTCAAATTCAGGCGAAGGTTCTGAACTTAAGGTTTTAATTCCTATCTTAATTCGCCGTAAAATTCCTCTTATTGCCATCACTGGTAATTTGCAATCTTCCTTAGGACAAGCTGCAGATGTCGCTCTTAGTGCTCATGTTAAAAGAGAGGCCTGTCCTTTAAATTTAGCTCCTACCTCAAGCTCAACTGCAGAACTTGCTATAGGTGATGCCATTGCTGTAGCTTTAATCGAAGCTCGCGGTTTTACTGAAAGAGACTTTGCTATGTCTCACCCAGGTGGCGCTTTAGGTCGCAAACTCCTAGTTCGCTGCGAAGATTTAATGCACAGAGGTGGCGAGTTACCTAAAGTTAGTGATGACTGCACCGTAAAAGAGGCTTTACTTGAAATGTCTCAAAAGGGCTTAGGTATGGTTGCTGTGGTAGATAAAGCCAATATCTTACAAGGCATTTTTACCGACGGTGATTTAAGACGTTTACTTGAAAAAAACATCTCTATAAATGTACCTATATGTGAGGTAATGTCTTCACATATTAAAGGTATCGCCAAAAAGCAAACATTGGCAGCTGATGCTTTAGTGTTGATGCAAGAGAAAAAGATTAACGGCATTATTGTAGTTGATGAACAAAATCATCCTGTAGGAGCTTTTAACCTTCATGATTTAATGTCTGCAGGCATTATCTAATTTAGGTTAAAATGGAGCATCAATTAAATAAAGCTTTATAGGAAAAATATGAGCGCTTTAAATATTCCAAACTTTAATGCAAGAGTTGCTGTAATTGGCGATGTTATGCTTGATCGCTACTGGAAAGGACAATCAAACCGTATTTCACCTGAGGCTCCTGTTCCTGTTGTGCGTATCACCAATCGCGAAGATCGTGCCGGTGGTGCGGCTAACGTAGCTTTGAATATTTCATCATTAGGCGCTCCTTGTGAACTTATAGGCATAGTTGGTGAAGACGAAGCCTCAGAAAAGCTTGAAAGCTTAGTTCGCAAAGAAAATATTAAACCTAATTTCGTATTTTCAAAAAATCACCCTACCATCACCAAATTAAGAATTTTATGCCGCAATCAGCAGCTTTTACGTCTTGATTTTGAAGATCCTTTAGATGACATTCCTGAAGATAGTTTTTTCAAAGCTTTTGACAAAATTTCTGAAGATACCAAAATTTTAATTTGCTCTGATTATGGTAAGGGATCTTTAGGTTCAATCCAGACCATCATTAAAAAAGCCCGTGAACGCGGTATGAAGATTTTAATTGATCCTAAAGGTACTGACTTTTCTCGCTATAGTGGCGCTACCATGCTCACTCCAAATATGTCAGAGTTTGAAGCCGTTGCAGGTAAGGTAAAAAATAACCAAGATTTAGAGGAAAAGGCATTAAACCTCATCCACAAATTTAATCTTGAGTGTTTGTTAATTACCAGATCTGAAGATGGCATGTCTTTAATTAGACCTAATATGCCTGCGGTTCATCTGCCAACTCGCGCACAAGAGGTTTATGATGTTACAGGTGCAGGTGATACTGTAATAGGCGTCTTAGGTGCATGTTTAGCTTGTGGTACTGAATTAGTTGAGTCTTGCGAAATTGCCAATAGAGCTGCCGGCATAGTAGTTGGAAAGCTTGGTACATCTACTGTAAATACACAAGAATTAGCTCAAGTTTTAAAAGAGGATACTCTTCCTGAAACTATCGACAGAGGTATTGTCGATGAAGAAAAGTTACTTTCTATTGTTAAGACTTTAAAAGCCCGTGGTCTTAAAATTGTTATGACCAATGGTTGCTTTGATATTCTCCACAAAGGACATGTAACCTATCTGCAACAAGCTAAGAAATTAGGCGACATTTTAATTGTTGCTGTAAACTCCGACAGATCGGTTCAAGCTTTAAAAGGACCTACACGCCCTGTAGTAAAAGAAGATGGCCGTATGGCAGTTTTAGCTGCTTTAGGCTGTGTTGATTATGTAGTGCGCTTTGATGAAGACACCCCAAGAAGACTTATTAGCAAAATCTTACCTGATGTCTTAGTCAAAGGCGGTGATTACAAGATTGAAGATATTGCAGGTCACGTAGAAGTTTTGGCAAATGGTGGTGAGGTTAAGACCTTACAAATTGTAGATGGTTTCTCTACAACATCTATCATCAATCGTATAAAAAACTAAAATTTTTCGCAATTTATCCAGCCTTTAAGGCTGGATATTTTAAAATAACTCTATAAATTTGGAGTTATTATGATCCCGTCACTATGGCCAAACGCACCTGAAATTTCTGAAAACAAATCCTCTATTACCATAAATCCTGGTATAAATAATATTGATTATCCTACCGCTCAAATTCTTTTAGATTCTGGCAAGGTAGTGCTATTAGATGTAAGAGAGCGTGATGAATATAATCTTGGATATATTATTGGCGCTATAAATTTTCCAGTTGATGCCATCACCAAAGATAGTGCACAAAAAATTATTCCTGATAAAAACATCCCTATTATTCTCTACTGTCTTTCAGGAAAACGTGCTTATGACGCAGCTTTAAAGCTACGCAGTTTAGGATATAACTATCTTTTGAATATGGGTGGTATTTCCCATTGGCCTTATGGAACTGTAAGACCATAAAAAATCCCGCCTAAGCGGGATTTTCTAGATGTATTTTGGATTACTTATTAAAAGCGATTTCGCAATCCTTTAAGTTCCAAATGTTCTCAACATAATCGTTAATAGCACGATCAGAGCTGAATTTACCCATAGAAGCTGAGTTAATAATAGCAGCCTTAGCCCAACGAGCCTTATCTGCATACATCTTCTCAACACGCATATGAGCATCTTGATAAGAAGCAAAATCAGCTAATACTAAGAATGGATCGCCCATATCAAGTAAAGAACGCTTGATAGATGAGAGAATGCCTGGATGACCTGGGGTGAAGTAATCAGTATCAAGCCAATCAAGAACAGCCTTAAGCTCCATATTGGAGTTGTAGTAATCCCAAGGATTATATCCGTGGCTCTTTAAGGCTTTAACCTCTTCAACACTTAAACCAAAGATAAAGTTATTATCAATGCCAGCTTTCTCAACGATCTCAATATTAGCGCCATCCATAGTACCTAAAGTTAAAGCACCATTGATAGCAAACTTCATATTAGAAGTACCTGAAGCCTCATAACCTGCAGTTGAAATCTGCTCAGAAATATCAGCAGCCGGAATAATCTTCTCAGCTAAACTTACACGGTAATTAGGCATAAAGACAACCTTTAACTGGCCACCAATACGAACATCATTATTGATGCGATTACCAATAGCGTTGATGGCGTAAATAATGTCTTTAGCTAAAGTATAAGCAGGAGCGGCCTTAGCACCGAAGATAAATACTTGAGGAACAATCTTCAAAGAAGGGTTCTCAAGCAACTTGCGGTATAAGGACATGATATAAAGTAAGTTCAAGTGCTGGCGCTTGTACTCGTGAAGACGCTTTACCTGAACATCAAAGATAGCATTAGGATTTACCTCAACACCAACTAAGCGCTTAATTTCAGAGGCTAATGCAACCTTATTTTCATGCTTAATTTGCATGAAACGCTCTTGCATCTTAGGATCATCTGCATAAGGCTTTAATTTATCGCACTTATCTAAGTGTAAAGGCCAATCATCACCTGCAACTTCATTGTAAAGCTTTGCTAAACCTGGGTTGCAAGCTAAAAGCCAACGTCTTGGAGTTACACCGTTTGTAACATTGCAGAACTTCTCAGGCCATAACTGGGCATACTCTGGGAAAAGGTCAGTCTTTACTAATTGAGAGTGAACCTCTGCTACACCGTTTACACGACGAGAAGCAATTACAGAAAGGTTTGCCATACGAACTTTACGTACAGGACCTTCCTCAATGATAGAAAGCTTAGCTTTAATATCATTATTATCAGGCCATTTCTCCTGAACAGGGCCATTTAAGAAGCGATAGTTAATGTCATAGATAATCTCTAAATGACGTGGTAACAACTCTTCAAAAATCCATACAGGCCATTTCTCTAAAGCTTCTGGTAATAAAGTATGGTTGGTGTAATTAAAGGTCTTTGAAACGATGTCCCAAGCATTATCAAAAGATAATCCTTCCTCATCGATTAACAGACGCATAAGCTCTGCTACTGCAATTGCAGGATGAGTATCGTTTAACTGAATTACGATCTTATTGGCAAATTCTGAGTAATCGTGATGATGAGTACGATTATAACGACGCAGAATATCGCGTAAAGAACAGGCTGAGAAGAAATACTGCTGGGTTAAACGTAATTTCTTACCGGCATCGGTAGAGTCATTTGGATAGAGAACCTTAGAGATGGTCTCAGCCTCAGATTTCTCTTCTTGAGCATCGATATAACCACCGGCATTAAATACGTCCCAGTTGAAAGACTCAGTTGGACGAGACTCCCACAAACGTAAAATTGCTACAGAAGAATCACGGAAACCTACTACAGGAATATCCCAAGGCACACCTTTAATAGTACGATTTGGATGCCATACAGCTTGGTAAGAACCATCAGGAGTCTCCTGATGCTCAACATAACCACCTAAAGGAATATTTTGTAAAGACTCAGGACGGCAAACCTCCCAAGGGCAGCCATACTCTCTCCAGCTATCTGGACGCTCAACCTGTCTACCACCACGAATTTCCTGGCGGAATAAACCATTTTCATAGTGGAGGCCATAACCTACACATGGATAATTTAAAGTGGCTAAGGAATCCATATAGCAAGCTGCCAATCTTCCTAAACCACCGTTGCCTAAAGCCATATCAGGCTCTTCTTGGCAAATATCGTTAATATCTAAGCCCAGCTCTTTTAAAGCTTCAGAGGCAATATCATATTTTTCTAAATTGCATAAATTGTTGACGGTAAGACGACCCATCAAGAACTCTGCTGACAAATAATGTACAGCACGGGTATCCTTTACAGCGTGAGTGTATTGAGTATCAGTTAAACGCTCAAAGATCTGCTCATTAACAGTGGCGACTAAAGCCTGCCACCAAGCCAGGTGGGATGCCTTCTCTGGGGAGGTACCAATAGTGCTGCGTAAATGTCTGACAATATCAGTCTTAAAATCCTCAACTAACTTTGCGTGAGATGAGGCTTCCTTTACATTGGAAACTGTATCTTTTACAGCACATTTAGCATTACGGCAATGTCTTGACGCTGCTGTTTTGTTTACTGCCATTATTTGATCCTCAATTGTTATAAATTTATTAATCGCTTTTTTGCGATGAATCTGATTTAGATATTCATTAACATTTTATAACAGTGAATCATCAGCGTCAAAATTACAAATATCTACAAAATCACTATTACAAAGTGGTTTTAAATGGAATAATTGATTTTTCAGTAAAAAATTAAAAATTTTCTTAATTTAAATATGATTATTTATT
>Freddie_p2__coassemble_2880_pt1 | contig 10147 bp, 3 predicted proteins | sample Freddie_p2__metabat2_high_PE_038 | metagenome-assembled genome bin Freddie_p2 | reverse complement strand
AACAAAATTAGATATAAAATTTTAGTTAGCCACAGATTTGGCGAAGAACCAAAATTCTAAAGAACATACAGGCCGAAACAGCCTGTAAAAATCTAGTCATAATTTAATGTGGGGTTCTGAGTAGTTACAATTTTTTATTTAATTCCCCCAAAAGTTAATGAAAATCTTCATAACAATTGGGGAAAAGACAAAGATTTTTATTTAAAAAGACGTAACTTCAAACCACCGGTGCGGCTTATTTTACGGTTACAAGCATTTTTAAAGATATTCTCAAGGCTATAAAGTCTTACTTTATCACGCGCTCTGGTAATACCTGTATATATAAGTTCTTTAGTTAAAACAGGATTATTTTCTAAAGATGTGGCTATAGCTATAGTTTTGTATTCACTTCCTTGGGATTTATGAATAGTCATAGCAAAGCCTTGTTCACAATTATTTAAAAACAAAGGATTTACCTTGCGCGCACAAGATGAGTTATCTCCTTCAAAGAATACTCTCAAAGCACCATTATTTTCCACATCAGGTGCGCAGAAGCCCACATCACCATTGGCAAGACCTAGTGTCTGGTTATTTTTAGTCACCATTACAACAAGGCCTGTGAAAAATACATCTTCAAAATTTCTATTACGCTCATAAATAAATGAAAAGACTTTATTTGAAATAATTTCATTTAAAGTGTTTTGGCTGATGGTGCCATTACGATTGGAGCATAAAATTCTAAAATAGTTTAAATATTTAAAAGCTATTTTTACATCTTCTGTATTTAATCCATATAAACCATTTTGTGTTTTATCTTTTAAGAATTTTATAAAGGTGTAAAAACTTCCTTGAGGATCGTCTTTTATTTCTGCAAGACTATCTTTGGCAATTTGGGCTGTGGTTAAATAATTTGGATCTTTATACCAAGTAATAACATTATTTAAGCTATGAGTAGTTTTAGCTTTTTTGTCAAATAAAGGCGTAGTTAAAGGCCAAGCTTTTGTGTAATGAAGATTTTTATAATTTAAATTTGTATAAGTAGTTAAAAAGTCTTCAGAATTTATGAGTTTTGCCATCTCTGAAATCTCTTCATTACAACGCCAGCCTTTTTGAAGTTCGGTAAAGAAGCTAACCTTTGACTGATTTTCGATAGCATAGCTACAAATTTCAGATAAAACCGCGCCTGCTTCAACAGAGCTTAATTGGTTGCGATCACCTAATAAGATTAAACGGCAATTGTTATAAAGAGCATCTTGAAGATGATGAAATAAAGACAAATCAAGCATCGACACTTCATCAACTAATACAACATCAAAAGGAAGCTTACGATTTTTGTTAAAAAGTGGGGTGACCTTATGTGGAATAATCTTCAAAAGGCTATGAACGGTTGTCGTGTTTTCAGGCAAACTATCTAAGAGATCGTCTAAAGTAATACCTTTATTTTTAATGAGTTCTTTTAAATTTGCTGAGAACTTTTCATTATTTTTAATAAAGTTTTTTTGCGAAATAATAGATTCTTTTAATCTTGCAGAAGCTTTTCCTGTAGGTGCGGTTAAAGCAATTCTTAAGTTTTGATTATCTGCTAATAATAAAATCAGTAATTTGGTAACAGTGGTGGTTTTACCTGTACCAGGGCCACCAGAGATAATTGAAAAGCGGTTTAAATAGGATTTTTTGACAGCGAGTCTTTGAAAATCGGGGCTTACAGTATTTTCATAAAAGAGCAGATCTAATTTATGCTCAAGTTCTTTTTCATCACCATCATTTTCTAAAATAGCATTTTTGATGAAATTAGCACTATCGTTTTCATAATCAAAATAGCGTCTAAAATACAGACGCTTTAAATCAACATCATAGACTAAAGGTTTATCTTCAAGATTTTGAGCATTACACAGATACTCATTAAACTTATCAAAGTTTTTCATGATTAAATCATGAATGGTGAACTCTGTAAGTTTTTTAGCGCTTTTTTTTAATATTTTGGCAGTTTCTTCTAAAAAGGAGGCATCGTTTTTATCAAGTTTTAATTTTTGATCACGTCTTGAAGCAAAGATCGTTTGTAAAAAAGAATTTATCGCCAGATCGCTATTTATGATCTTATCATCTGCTTTTAAACAGACATCACGGCATTCCTCTAATCTAAAGTTAAGCATAATTATGAGTAAGGCAAAAAACTCATCTTTGGCAAAATGCAAAGCTAAAGCTTTAGATAAATTAGAGACTAAAGAGGATTCTTTGGCATTTAAAAATAAAGCTGATTTATTTAAATCTTTCATAACTAATCATCCTTATTTAAAAGTTTCTCAAAGTCATTGACAGTTTTCTCTTGCGGGTGCGTTGAAAACATACCAAATTGTTCATTTTGGTAAAGACCACGGAAATAAAGATAAATAACACCACCGAAGTGTGTATCAAAATTGTATAAATCTCCAAGACGGGATCTTAAGAACCGCTGCAAGGCTACTGAATATATAAGATATTGCATGTCATAGCGGTGATGAGGGCTAAAGACATTATCACCAATGGTCTTTTGAGAGTAATCTTCTTTGTGATTGCCTAAATAGTTTGATTTATAGTCAATAACATAAAAACTATTATTTAAACAAAATACTAAGTCAATTGATCCTGTGATATATCCTGATAATAAGGTGTTTTCCTTGTCTTTAGCTAAGACAAGATTATTAGGATCGATATTTTCGTTTAAAGCGTTAAGCTTACACATCTCATTTAAACTTTGATAAGTTTTTTTAGAAGTTACTGGAATTAAAAACTCCATTTCAGGGATATATTGGCCCTTGTTTAAATGAGATAAGGTAAAGTCTTTATCTTGATTTACAGCTTTTGATAAATCAGCATGGGTGATGTTATAAAGCCATAAAGAGAGATTTTTCTTTTTAAGATCTAACTGTTCTGGGATATTTTTAGGATCACCAATATCCCAAGCAGCCGTTACCGCATGATAATCATCATTGATGCAATCAAGCACAAAGTTTTCACGGAAGGTGTCATCATTTATCTTTTCAAAGGCGCAATTTTGCATCATTTCATGTAAAAAGCTACCAGCTTGGGTTCCTTTAGGGAAGATGAAGCGTCTGTCAGGATCTAATCTTTCTTCATAGTTTTCATTTTCAAAATTGTCATTAGGATCGTTACCGTATAATCCTGACACAATATCTGAGTAGGATGAAATAATAAAATTGTAACTAATTTTGTTTTGAAGAACAGATGGTTTACATAAGTCATTTATTTTTAAGTCTACATCGGCTTTGTATTCAGCGTTGTTCTCAAAACAATCTGAAATATCTTCAAAAAGAGGCGCTTCAATTTCATCTTTTTTAAATTTTAATGATGTTAAAGATGAGACAATGTTTTTAGTTGACGTATTCTTTCCTAAAAGCTTATTTAAGCTGTTAGGATTTTTAATAGCTTTTACATCATCATCTGTTCCTAAGTAAATAAAGTTTGCGGAAGCAGCACGTGTTAGAGCTACATATAAAAGGCGCACATTTTCCTGAGAGCTCGCTTTATCTACAATTTCGCTGACATCATCATAGGTATAAGCCATAAGCTTATTATTTTCATCATAATAGACAAAAGGACCTTTATTTTGAGGCTTTTTTCTTTCACCCCAAATAAAAGGCATAAACACTAATGGAAATTCAAGACCTTTTGATTTATGGATGGTATATACACGAACTTGGCGAGATTCAGATTCCAAACGCTTTTGGGTGAGTCCTGAGGCTTGAGGTTTTTCAAGCTCATCTTCAACTAACTGTAAAAATTTACGCATTTGGGCATTAGCTCCATGCGTATCCACATGGAATTTTTGGATAATTTCAGCTATATGTAAGTAGTTTGTAAGCTCTCTTTCGCCATTTTGTAAAGACAAGAAGGTCTTTAAGCCTTTATGAAGTGGATCTTTAAACCATTTTAAGAAAGCGGTTAAAAAGCCCCAACGTTCCCAGAGCTTTTCACAATCTTGTAAAAGCTTGACTTCATTTTCAATAAACTCATTGCTCTGGCTTTCAATAAAACCTTGAGCATCATTTTTTAGGAGATCGGATCCTAAAAGTCTCAAGATTTTGTTTTGATTAAAGCAATCAAGCATGGCCTCCATAAGATAGATCATATTGCTAACTTCTAAAGATGGGCGCGCTTGTTCATTAAAATTTTTGTCAGGTGCTTTTAAGACGGAGGTCTTATCAGAGTAATAAACACAAGGAATGTTATAACTCTTTAAAGCTTTTGCTATTAACTCATATTCTTTGGCATTTGAGACTAATACTGTAATGTCATCAGGATGTACATTACAATCAAAAGAAGCTGTGTCTAAATGGATTTTCTCTTGTGGATCTTGCGTAATATGGCCACAAGTTAAGCATCTATAAATATCAAAAGCCGCTTTTTTTGCTTGTGCTTCTTGTAAGTTATTAAAGTTTTTGGTGTTTACAATGCTAATGAAGTTACCTGATTTAAAGGTTTTGTCTTCATTAAAATAAAATGCACTTTTACCTTTTACACCTTGAGCTTTTACAAAACTTACGTCTTTTGGATCACTTTCAAATGGATTTTCATTTTGAGGATTGATCTCTTGTGAGTAAATAGCGTTAATACCTTCAATAACATCAGGAGCAGATCTAAAGTTTTTCTTTAATGAGTATACAGAAGGCAAAGGCTCGGCAATTTTTCTAATAGTGTTTTTAGCTTTGATATAGGAGTTAATATCAGCGCTTCTAAAGGCGTAAATTGATTGCTTAGGATCGCCTATGATATAACAATAAGATCCCAAAGCAGGGGTATTTTTAATTGCATTTACATAACTTGCATCCAAATAGATATTACTGAAAATATCTAATTGTATTGGATCGGTATCTTGGAACTCATCGATAATTGCAATGCGGTAACGACGTCTTACTGCTTTTGAAAGCTCTTTGCCTTTTTTACCCATACGCAGAGCTTTTGCTAATTTGTATAAGAGATCATCATTTGACATTAACTGATTTTGTCGACAGATTTCATCTGTTTTATCAATGATGATAAAGCTTATAAGCATCGTGATAATTGATACATACTCTAAAGCGCCAAAAGATTTTTCTAAGGCAAGGCTTAATGCTTGAGTGCGTTCTTTAAATAAAGAGAAATCATTGCTTAATTCTTTATCAGAAAGGCCATTCTTTCCTTTGCGCATGAAGTTTTCAAGAGCATGTAAGCTTTGTTTTTGACCTTTTATAATCGCATCAAAAAGATCACATAAAAGCTTATGATTGTCTTTAGTATCTAAACAATCAGCACTCTCTTTAATATTCTTAATAATGACAAATGGCACTTTGTTTAATTTATAGTCAGTGCCATTTAAACAAACGCTAGAGTCTGTAATCGCGCTTTTATAAAGCTCATTCCACTCATATAAAAGTTTTAAAGCCTCTTCTTGGTTTTGAAGTTGGCGCTGTTTAATAAAGTTTAAAAGGCTATCAAGCTGCTTTTTATAAGATAGTTTGTTATCAAAAAGGATCTTGCGCGTTTTCTCGGTGAGATTTAGTAGTGTATTACTGCCAAGTCTCACAGCATACCCATGGATATTGTATAAAGGCGCAGTTAGATTGTTTTTTTCTAAAAGGCGTACTTTCTTTAAATTATTTACAGAAGAGGCAAAGGCGTTTTCATTAGGAATGCCAATAATCGATAATAAAAGGTCGGCATTCTTATTTTGATAAAAAAGCTTTCTGAAGACATAAGCGCAAGCTTCATGATATTGCGGGCTTATATCATCACTTAACTCTGTACTAAATGGCTCACCTGCTTCAAAGGCGTAAATTTGATTGATAACGCTATTACAAAATGAGTGAATAGTTCTAATTGCTGCAGTATCAATATTTCTTTCGGCTTTAAGTAAAACTCTGGCTTTTAATTTACAAATAAGCTGACCTTCTTTTGAAAGACTGATATCTTCATTAAAATCTTTAGGATCTGCTAAAAGCTCATTTAATACCTGAGCATCATCTTTGCCTAAATAATTTTTAATTAGGTCTGATAATTGTTTTTCTGATAACTCTTGAGGTAAGAAGCATTGTTTCACAGGGAGCTTGCTTAATTTTTCAAAAATAATTCTTAAAGTTCTTATTTTCCCGCGAATACGGTCACGAAGCTCTGCAGTGGCACTTCTTGTAAAGGTTACCACTAAGATGTTTTCAATATTTAATGGAGCATCTAACGCGCTAGCATCATCTTTGCAAGTAGGGCCTAATAATAAGCGTAATACCATATAGGTGATATTAAAAGTCTTACCAGTGCCAGCACTGGCTTCAATAATCGATGAACGTCTTAAAACAAAGTTATTGATAACGTCTAAATCAAGAGGGGCTTCCATCATAATTATTTATCCAATGCACGAATTACATAACTGTCAAAGAATTTTAAAAAGTCTAATAAGTCATCTGCAAACGCTTTGTCACTTAAAGCCTCTTTTGGACTTCCAAACAAATAGCGTTGCTCGTCTGAAAAACTCTCAAACTCCAGAACCTGACTTAAAATGCTTTCGTCAATCTCAGTGTCTTTAATACTCTTTTTGAGCTTTTTTAAAGTCTTATCGCCACAACATTGAGGGCGAATAAGACCTTTTATGTATAAAGATAAAAGATCTTTTATAGCCTCTAGGCGATCATTGGCATCATCTTTAATAAACATCTTGGATATCTGTTTTGTGTTTATTACATAAACATACTTATTGTGAAAGCCAGCATAAGGCCCAAATAAACCAATTATTAAAGCCTCAAGCAGTCTCTTTGGAGACTCTTCTGTTGTGTATGGGTTTATAACCGCATTCATTACAGGGATCTCACCTGAGACATTTACGGTATAGTTTTTTCCTAAAACACTAACTGTTAAAGGCGGCATTTTTACAATTTTTCTTGCAGAGCTTATTTTTATGGACTCTTCATTGAGAGCATTGAGCATAAAGGATGCAGTGCTTTTTAATAATGAGCGCGCATTTTCTAAAAAGACGCCATAGGGCATAAAGCCACTTTTTGATGCTTGCTCTAATTTTTCATCAATATTGTTATCAGGATTATCCGTATTTTCAGCGTTATTTATAACGTCACTTATAATTGCAGCACATTCAAGACGATTTAAAGAAAAGCTTTCGTCATCTTCTGGTAATTCTTGTTCATAACTTTTAATTTCAAGATTTAATGAGTTTTTTAAGAAAAAGCGCGATGGGCTTTTTACAAATGCAATTAAATCATCAATATTAACCTCAATATTTTGTGGAAGTTTAATATTAAAGTCGTTGCCTTTTGCTAAAAATATTGGTGGTTTTTTAGTATTTGTAGGATTTTCTATAAAACATGAATCATCAAATGATGGTAATGTAGGAGGCTCATCATTTTTCAAAAAGTTCTTAATATCATAAGCATTTAAGTGCTCTTCCTTTATAAGCCGTTTTTGAATCTGAGATCTATATTCAGCGTCGTTTATGTTTAAGTCTTCTTTAGTTGTGAAAAGGTCGGCAATATAGTCTAAAAGCTCAGAGATTACGGAAGAAGGGTAGCTTTCAGTTTGATCAATGGGATTTTGTCCTAAATAAGATAAATAAAGACTGTCTTTTGCCGATAATATGGACTCAAGGAAAATATAGCGGTCGTCTATAGCTTGGGATCTATCACCTCTGCGTTTTAATGCTGCATTTGACAATAAATTAAAGCCTGGCATTGAGCTATGACGTGGGAAAGAGGTGTCATTAAGTCCCATAATAAAGATATGTTTAAAAGGAACTGCACGCATAGGAATTAAAGAGCAGAAGTTAAGTTTCTCTCTTAAATAGCCAATAGAGTCATGTTGGTTTGACAGTGCTTTTTCAAGCATACGTCTGAAAACTAACAGACTAATCTTATTTTGATGAGAGTTTTGTTCTTTAAACTCCGAAGTTACTGTTTTAATTTTTCCTATGATGTTTTTTATCTTAGAGAGGTCGCGCTCGTCTTTAGGATCATTTACATCAAAAAATTGATTTAAGATTTCTTCATAAAACCATCTTTGAAGTGAGCGCGAATCCTCTTCATCAAAGAAGCTTAATTCTTTAGGGAAATTCTGTTTTAAATTTTTAAGACGGGTAATAAATTCTGCAAATTTACCTAATACTTGGCTATCAGTTCCTTCAATATCGGTATAAGCTCCAGATTGAGTATTGTTACCTGAGGCGTAACCATCAAGCATTCTGCAAATACCGTGTTCAAATGTCCAAGGTAAGTCTAAAAATTCAGATTTTTTAACATTCTCATTTTCAATTAAGTCTTGATTATCAAGACCACGATGAATAGCTGTCTTTACACACCAAGTTGTGATTAAAGATACCTCTTGTGTATTTAAATCAAATTTATTAGCAACTGCGCCTACATTTAATAAATCGATAATAAATCCAGCAGTGACAGGTGTTTTACCACAAGCTAAGAGCTTTAATATAGCATCTGCTAAAACACTTTCTTGGTTTGTAGCTCTATCTGAAATAGCGTAGGGAATATATGATTTGTCATTTTTATCAACGCCACCAAATACAGCTTCAATATAAGGCGCATACTCCTCAATTTCAGGAACCATAACTAAGATATCGCGAGGCTGTAAATCTTCGCCTTTATCTTGGGCTTGTTTGAATTTAGTTAATATAGCATCTCTTAATACCTCAACTTCTCTTGTAATGGTATGACAAGAGTGGATCTCAAGGGAAATATCGTCTTTGTTAATCAGCTGTCTTTTTTCAGGAGAAGTTAAAGTTAAAAGTTGATTTTTAATTGAATTTAATAAAGATGTTTCATCATTTTCAATAAAAGCGTCAGTGTTATTGATGTTTTCAATTCTGTCATACATGACAGCTAAGTTTTCTTTACCTTCTCTACCTAAAGCTAAAAGAAGTTGGTTGCCTTCAACTCTTTCATATTCAGAGAAGTCATTTTCATTAAATAGGTTGTCACCTTCGACTTTTTCAAATTCAGATGCTTTAAGTGTTGTGTTTTTATTATTGCCTTGGTCTAAAAAAGCTAGATCTTTATTTTCAGCAGTACTTCTATTAAACAAAAATTCAGCTTCGTCTTTTGTAAAGATGTCATTATGTTTATAGCATAAATCTCCCCAATACTCCTGGCATGGATTTAATAGCATATAGAAGATATCCATATGTTTTGACAAAACATTGAATAGCTCATAAATGTGAGGAGGGAGCGCGGATATACCAACTATAAATATTCTTTTAGGTAAAAGATCAATATCAGCTTTTGTATATCTATGATTACATAATGCTTTAATTACCTCAGAGCGCGTCATGTAATCATAAGGATTTTGGCCACTTTTTTTGTCATATTTGTCTTTAATGGTTTTGCAAACAAGATTCCAAAGACGCGCTTGCCAAAGATTGTCTTCAAGAAGGGTATAAAGAGATTTATTTTTTCTGGAGGTTTTTAAAATCCAAGAGTGAATTACACCTTCAAAATTTGGATTTTCATAATAAATAGAAAAGTCACTATCTTTAAATGTTTCCCATGTATCCAGCCAATCTGGTCGATACATTTGATACTGATCGAAGGTATCGGCAAGTTTTAAACATAACTCATATGTTTTTATATTACTCTCGTCGTCATCTGCAGCATATTGCTGCATACGCTCAAACCCTTCACTTTTAAGCCATATTTCTTTTAAAGAGAATATAGTATGTGAAATATAATCGTGGGCAAAACGGTTAACGTTATCTGCTTTATGGATACTTTTATGTATTTCCCAAATAAATGTCCAAAGCTGTAAGAATTCAATACCAGCAGCAATGCCTGTTTTAGATGAAGCTATATGCTGACGCATATAGGTTTGAATACCCTTATTCATCACAATGATTCGTTCAAAACGCAGGCATCTGGTCATTAAATCTTCATTGTCATCATTATGTTTGATGATTTCGGCACATAATTCAGACAATATATCAAGATCGTTGGAATTTATGAGGTTGAACATACTAATTGATTCCAGGAAAAGAATATTTTTATGCAATAATTATATATGTTTTGAGAGTGAAATAATTTCCGTGTAAATCCAAATAAGTTTGTTAATATCATCTTAACTTATTATGGAGTGTTACATGGCTAAAAAGAACATAAAGCGCAATCCAGTAGCTGAAAAAATTGCTGAC
>Freddie_p2__coassemble_2838_pt1 | contig 10323 bp, 7 predicted proteins | sample Freddie_p2__metabat2_high_PE_038 | metagenome-assembled genome bin Freddie_p2 | reverse complement strand
ATTAAATAATTATTTACCAATTTTTAGTATATTAAATAATTATTTACCAATACAGAATGTAGAGAAAATCTTTCCTAATAAATCATCAGAAGTTACCTTACCGGTAATGGTTCCTAGATGATCTTGAGCTTCTCTAACCTCTTGAGCACATAAAACCAAATCACCAGTCTCTAAGATATCAATAGCTCTTTGAATGGAGTTAATGGTTTCTTGAAGCTCTAAAGTATGTCTACGACGAGCTGAGAATACGCCTTCACTTGGAATAATTCCCAATGCATTTGACAGTTCTTGTCTTAACTCTTTAAGTCCGCCATCAACCTTAGTTGAGCTCATGACTTTAGGCATATTGGCAAAAGGCTCAGATTCAAGCAATGCTTTGGTATTTGCACAGCGCTCTTTATCACTCTTTGAGACAATTATTAAAATATGAGAAGGGTTAACCTCATAATTTAAAATTTTCTTCAAGGTTGCATGAGCATCTGGGGCTTCTGATGAGCCATCAATCATAAAAAGAACCAAGTCAGCTTTTTTAAGCTCATTGATTGCTTTTTTGATACCAATAGCTTCGATTTCATCGCTTGGAGTATCTCTTATACCAGCAGTATCTGTAATAGTTACAGGAACACCGTTAATCTCGATCTCTGCGGTAAGAACATCACGAGTGGTTCCTGGAATATTAGTTACAATAGCTTTTTCAGTGCCAGCAAGAGCATTAAGTAAGCTAGATTTTCCTGCATTAGGAGATCCTGCTAATACAATGCGAGCGCCTTCATTAAGTTTTACTCCTTGAGAAGCTATCTTTAAAGAAGTCTCAGCTAGAGTCTTTAATTTGATAAGATCTTTTTCAGCCTTACCTGAATCAAAAAAATCCTCATGCTCTTCAGGAAAATCTAAGCATCCTTCAAGTCTCATTCTAAATGTAGTGAGATCTTCAGTAAGCTCATTTAACTTGTCTGAAAAGCTTCCTTCAAGAGAAGCTAAAGCTGCTTTAGCGGCACTTTCAGAACCTGCAGAAATCAGATCTTCAACAGCTTCTGCCGCTGTAAGATCTAATTTGTTGTTCAAAAAGGCGCGACGAGTAAACTCGCCAGGCTCAGCCATACGCACTCCAGGTATGGATAAAACAGCATTTAACACTCTATGAGGTGCAATGTTTCCTCCATGACCTTGAAGCTCGATGACGTCTTCACCAGTGTAGGAGTTAGGTGATTTGAAGTATAAAAGTAAGCCCTCATCTACGACCTCATCGTTTAAAGAAAAACGAGAGAAATATGCATAACGAGATTTTGGGGTAATTCCAGTTAAGGTTTTTGCAACCTCTAGGGCTTGACTTCCTGAGACTCTAATAATGGCAATGCCACCCCTTCCTTGAGGGGTGGCAATTGCTGCAATAGTATCTTTTAATGACATAAACTATTTGCTAGCTTCGGTTTTAGCCTTTTTCATGCTTAAGCCACGCTTTTCCAGTGAGCGGAAAATAATTACCTGCTGGAAAATAGTGAAGCAGTTAGATACTAACCAGTACAGGGTTAAACCTGCAGGGAAAGTACAGAACATGAAGGTAAAGACAAATGGCATAGCCATGAAGACTTTCTTCTGAATTGGATCGGTTATAGGAGTTGGAGACATCTTCTGTAAGAAGAACATCGAAATACCATAAAGGATCGGAGTTACAAAGTATGGATCATAAACAGATAAGTCAGTAATCCATAAAATGAAGCTTGACTGACGTAATTCAGTAGACTCCATTAAAGTCCAATATAAAGCGATGAAGATAGGCATCTGGATGATCAATGGCAAGCAACCGCCTAAAGGATTAACCTTTTCAGTCTTGTATAAGCGCATTGTTTCCTGGCCTAACTTAGCACGGTCGTCCTTATAACGCTCTCTTAATTCAACCATCTTAGGCTGTAATAATCTCATCTTAGCCATAGAGGTGTACTGAGCTTTAGTAAGAGGGAACATTACGCCTCTGACAACTAAGGTCAGGAGAATAATAGAGAAGCCCCAGTTACCAACTAAGCTGTGGAAGAAAGAGAGGATCTTGAACAGAGGAATAGAAATGAACCATAACCAACCGTAATCAACGGTTAAATCAAGATTATCTGCAACTGCTGCCATAGCTTCTTGCTGTTTTGGACCAATCCATAATTTAGAATGGAAGTCAAAAGAAGAATTTGCGGCAATCTGGGTATTTTCAGTTCTAATACCAATGATAGCGGCTGTATCGTTGTTAGAAGCTTGGCTATAAATAATATTGTTTACATTAGCATCATCATCGCCAATCCAGGCAGAGACGAAGTAATGTTGAATCATAGCAACCCAACCATTTTTGGTTTTTACGTCAGGGTGTTTTTCTTCAATGATCTTATCGAGAGTTGCTTTCTCATAACGAGAATCATCTGATGAATAAGCGGTACCACGATAAGCACTTGCAACCATAGCAAAGCTGGTGTCTTTCTTTAAGTAAGACATATCTTCAGTTTGTTTTAACTGGCTGTAGAAGGATAATTGGACTGGTTTTTCGCTGTGGTTGTCTACTTTGTAGTTAAGTTTAACAACATAAGAATCACGGTCTAAGGTGTAAGTCTTAGTATAGGTAACACCATTGTTTTCATATACTAAACTGGCAGAAACAGAGTTTTCTCCATCTTTAAGAACGTAATTCTCAGCATCTGTAGTGTATACAGGTCTGGCTTTAGAATCAGGACCGTCTTTACCAACAGCACCGCTTTGAGCTTGATAGGTAAAGAAATTGTTGGTCATCAATAACTGGAACGGCTCATTTTTGCCTTGCTCCTTCATGACCTTTAACAACTTGGCATCGATAATATCGCCACCGTTGAGGTTAATGCTAAGTAAGAGGTTATCACTCTTAAGGGTAACGATTTTGCCTAAGGAGCTTTCTGAATTTACATCAGAATCGGCCATTTGGGCTTGTAAAGCTTCTTGTTCTGCAAGTTTTGCTTCATTGGCTTTATCTGTATTCCAATTCCAAAACAGGAACAAGGTTGTGCACAGTAAGACAATTAAAAAAATATTTCTTTGCTGTTCCATTATTTTCTTAGCCTCGCGGCGTTATTTGGGCTTTTTAGGTACAGGATCCAGCCCTCCTGGATTTAAAGGATGACATCTGCAAATCCTTTTGAATCCAAGCCAGATCCCGCGGATAACTCCCCACTCCCTAATGGCATCAATGGTGTATTGTGAGCAACTAGGATAGAACCGGCAGTGCTGCCCAAGCATAGGACTGATGAAAATTTGATAAGTACGAATTAGCGCAATTGCTATTTTTCCAAACGGCGAGAAATTTGTTCCCATAATCTCTTCAACGATGTACTTAAATCCGCATTATTTATTTCACCAATCTTAGGCTTAGCCATTACAACCAAATCTGCATTGGGAAAGGTGTGTTGATATAAACGAAAAGACTCCCTGACTTGTCGTTTAACACGATTTCGCCAGACAGCCCTTTTTAGAACCTTCTTAGGTATTACTAATCCGAGTCTAGGATGATCAAGATTTTCATTCTTTGTTGCAAGAATCAAAAGTCCTGGTGCACTGACTCTTACGGGATTTTTAAATACCTTATTGTAATCTCGCGAAGTCAAAAGTCTGACTTCGCGAGGAAAGGTATAATTAGCCATTAACAGTGGTCAGACGCTTGCGACCTTTAGCACGGCGACGGGAAAGAACTTTACGACCGTCAGCAGTACGCATGCGAACGCGGAAACCGTGGGTGCGCTTACGCTTAGTTGTATTAGGCTGGAATGTACGCTTCATTTGAATACTCCGACGACGGTACAAAACCGCCATTAATTATTTTAAGTATATTAATGAGATATTAATATACATCATTTTACAAAAACAATGTATTTTACTCTTATAAGGCTATTAAGGTCAACACATCTAATGTGTTAAAATAAGTAGCTACTGCTAATAATTAATTAAAAGGTTTATTTATGGATTTGGTCCAGCTTTGGGCAGATGTTATTCAACGAGTTTCAAATCAGCCGGAATATGCTGCTAATAAGGATTTGATTGGCCTTTTAGGTAGTCAGACTTCAATCCAGATTTCCGGTAATAAGGTAACATTTATCTGCAATTCCGATTTCGTTTATCGGATGTTCTTTAAATACGTTCCCGCTTTTTTTACTGAAGTAACTCATTTAATTGGAAATGAGTCTATTGGCATGGAAGTTATCATGGCTTCAAATATGCCACAAAATGTTGCACAGCAATTTCAATCAGCTCCTGCAATGCATATAAATCAAACTGGTAGTCAGTCTTACCAGAATCAAGGTGTGTATGCCTCTTCTGCAAATAATGCAGATGATATGAGAAAGAAGTTGCCTAAGTTCATGCGAGAGGATCACATAAATCCTGAAAAGACTTTTGAGAATTATGTAACTGATCCTGAAAATGAACTTATTTTTACTATTGCAAAAAAAGTTGCCGCAGAGCCAGGCTCCTCAAAAACTAATCCGTTTTATATTTACGGCGGATCTGGACTTGGCAAAACTCATCTTTTATTTGCTATAGCCAATAGAATCAGACAAACAAAACCAAATGTTTCTTTGATTTATACTCGAGCAGAAGAATTTATTCGTAATTACGTAGAATCAATGTCACGTAAGAATTCTTTTGATTATCAGCAAGTACATTTCCAAGATTTGTTTACACAACAAGATGTATTTATTGTTGATGATATTCAGAATTTTATTAAAGGTCCTAAGGCAAGAGATACTTTCTTCGATATCATTGCAGACTTTCTTGAAAAGCCAAATCGTCAGTTAATTTTGGCATCAGATGTTCCTCCAGGAAATTTAAAAGACTTTTCGCCAAGATTGAAATCGCGTTTTGGTTCAGGAGTTTGTCGAGAGATTTACCCGCCTAGCACTGAAACTCGAGCCGCCATCACGTTAAAGAAGTGCAGAGAGCTTAATATTGAGCTTCCTGACTCTATTATGCAGTACATAGCTAATCATATTCGCTCAAATGTACGTGAAATTGAAGGTGCTATTAAGACCTTAAATTCACATATTTTAGCTTATGGTTCAATTACTTATGATGAAGCTGTGAAGAGTTTGGCAAATCTTGTTAATGTTTCAAGCCAAATTACTACCATAGATTCCATTAAAGAGCGTGTTTCAAAAGAGTTTGAGGTTACGGTAACAGCCATGGAGTCAGCTGAGCGTAAGAAAGCTGTTTCAACAGCTAGAGCTTTTGCTATGACTTTAGCCTCTGATTTGATTCCAAATTTGTCACAAAGTGATATTGGCCGTGCTTTTAATAAAGACCATTCTTCAGTTTTCGAAGCTATTAAGAGAACTAAAAAGAGAATGGAAACTGATATAGAAATGGCTGCTATATACCAAAAACTTACATTGTCTTTGAAAAAAGACTAATTAAACAACAGGTGGATCACCTATGAAATTTTCGATTATTTTGTCGGAACTTAGCAAGCAGTTGCAGGAGGTTTCATCTATTGCCGGTATATCTCCTGGCAAGGATGATATTACTCAGAATATTTATATTTCTGTAAAGGACAATCTGCTTGAGCTTAAGGCAACAGATTACAATATTGAACTTATAGCAAAAATTCCTCTTACAGATGTAAGTTCTGAAGGTGCAATTATTATGAATGCCTCTAAATTGCGTGAGGCATTAAAAAATATTGATCCAAGAACAAGTGTAAGTTTTGAATTGGATGAGTCTAACCAAAAGTTAATTTTATCTGCAGATAGCACAACTTTTGAGATTAGAACTCGTAGTGCTGATGATTTCCCTAAATTTGAGACTGAAGATATTGTTCAGAGTATTGTTTTAAAACAAAACCAATTAAAGTCTCTTTTGGATAAATCTTTATTTTGCGTAGCTCCTGAAGATTTCCGCGATTACTTAAAAGGCGTTCGCTTTGAGGTAAATGGTACAACCTTATCTGTATTTACCTCAGATGGTCATAGAATGGCTATTTTAGAGACCCAAATTGAAAGCCCTGTCAATGAGTTTTTTGGTGCTATCTTAACTAAGCGTGGTGCATCCCAGTTATCTAAGATTATTTCAGCAAACTCTGATGCTGAGATTGTCTTATCCTTCACTAAGAACTCTATGACCACAAGCTGCAATGGTTATAGTTTGTCATCAAAGCTTATTGTATGTGCTTATCCTAATGTTAGAGCCTTGATTCCGCGTGATGTTATTGCAAGCATTAAGATTCCAAGACAAGAACTTTGCTCTTATATTAAGAGAGTTTCTGTACTGTCATCAAAACGTGTTAATGGTGTAACTTTTACCTTTAATAACAATGCAGTAGACCTTCATTGTGAAAACTCTGAGCATGAAGTTGCTACCGCGAAGATGCAATTGCCGTATCAGGGAGAGCAGTTAGAGATTTCTTTAAATTCTACTTATGTTGTAGAAATCTTAAATATTATTGATTGCAATAATGTTAATTTCTGCTTTAGCTCAATTATGAGCGGTATTTTGATTGATCCTGACTTAGATGTAGATGACGCAGGTATTAAATATCGTTATATTGTAAGTAAGGTTGTAATTTAAATTATTCCCGGGCGCTAAGCGCCCGGATCCATTCATGTATATCCAAAGGCTATTCATTCAAAATCTTCGCAATATTGGTTGGCTTGAAATACAGCCTTCATCTGGCATAAATCTTATCTATGGTCCCAATGGGGCTGGCAAAACCTCTTTATTAGAAGCTATAAGCTATTTAGCTTTAGGTCGTTCCTTTAGAAGTTCCAAGTTTCATAACCTGATTTCTACAGGTAAAAATGATTTTATTGTTTCTGCACAAGTTTTAGATGAAAACAATTTAGAAAGTACTTTAGGCGTGTCCAGAGGCAGAAAAAGAGATAACGATTTACAAATTAGCATAAACAAAAAGAGAGCTAATAGATTAACTGATCTTGTAGACAAAATTTGTGTTCAGGTAATTCATCCGCAAAGCGTTGAACTGGTAACAGGTAGTCCTGAACTGCGTCGACATTTTATTGATTGGGGTGTTTATTATTCAAATAAAGATTACAAAGATATTTGGTCTCAATATAGAAAAATTCTTTTACAAAGAAACGCTCTTTTAAAGAATAAGGCTGCATTTGATGAAATCATAATTTGGGATGATTTGCTTTGTAATTTGGCAGAAAAAATAACGGATTTAAGAACTAAATATTTAGATAGTTTTAATCAAATTTTTAGAGAAAAAACACAAGAATTTTTGCCCGGATTTGATATTACTTGCTCGCTATCAAAAGGTTGGGAAAACCAGACAGATTTGCGGTCCTTGTTGGGCTTAAATCTTGAAAAAGATAGACTTTTAGGGTATACTTTTTATGGTTGTCACCGTGCTGATTTGAAAATAAAATCATCTCAGCTGTCGGCAAGCGAGACCCTTTCTAGAGGACAACTGAAACTTCTGGTATGTGCAATGAAATTGTCTCAGGGAAGTCTGTTATTTAAGCAGACCGGGCGTAAGTGTATTTATCTAATAGATGATTTAACTTCTGAGTTAGACCCTAATTCAAGATCATTGTTATTAAAAGAATTGTCCTGTTTCAGTAATCAAGTCTTCATAACAAATATTGCAGGTGATATAGAATTGCCTAGCCATAATAATATTTTGCGCTTAGACATTTCCAAAAGTATCCAGGTTTCTGCATAAATTTCCAATAACAGAGGAATAAATGTCCGAAGAAAACACCAACAGTAGTTACGACCCTTCGAGCATCAAAGTTTTGCATGGTTTGGAAGCTGTAAGAAAGCGTCCAGGAATGTATATTGGCGATACTGATGATGGTTCAGGTCTTCATCACATGGTTTTTGAAGCTGTTGATAACTCCATTGATGAAGCTTTAGCTGGTTTTTGTACTCACATTGAAGTCGTTATTCATGCTGATGGCTCTGTGTCTTGTACAGATAATGGTCGTGGTATTCCGGTTGCCATGCATCCTGAGGAGAACAGATCTGCAGCTGAAGTAGTAATGACTGTTCTTCATGCCGGCGGTAAATTTGATTCAAATTCCTATAAGGTATCAGGTGGCTTGCACGGTGTAGGTATTTCAGTTGTTAATGCTTTGTCAGATAAATTAGTATTAACAATTCGAAGGGAGCACCATATTTGGCAGCAGACTTATTTAAATGGTGGAAATCCAGAGGCACCAATTCATATTATTGGTGATACTGAAGAAACAGGTACAACTGTAAGATTCTGGCCATCTGAGAGTATCTTTAGCAATACTACTTTTGATTACAATGTCTTGGTAAGACGTTTAAGAGAATTATCTTTCTTAAATTCAGGAATTAAGATTTCTATTACTGATAAACGTGAAGATCCGGTTAAGTCAGATGTTTTCTTGCATGAAGGTGGCATTCTTGAGTTTGTTAAATATTTGAACAAAAGCAAAAATGTTTCAAATAAAAAAATTTTCCACTTCAGCAAAATGTGTGAAGACCACATTTCTGTTGAGGTCGGTATGCAGTGGACTGATGGCTATTCTGAAAATGTTTATTGTTTTACCAATAATGTTCCACAGAAGGATGGCGGCACTCATTTAGCAGGATTTAAGCGTGCATTAACCTCTACTATCAATAACTATCTTGAGAAAAGAGGTTATTTAAAAAAGCAAAAAGTTTCTACTACAGGTGAAGATGCTCGTGAAGGCTTAACAGCTGTTATTTCTATAAAAATGCCTGATCCTAAGTTCTCTTCTCAAACTAAGGATAAATTGGTTTCATCTGAAGCTTCCGCAGCTGTGGGCAACTCTGTTTCTCAATATCTTGAGGAATTCTTAGAGGAAAATCCGGCTGATGCAGAGGTTATTTGTACCAAGATTATAGATAGCGCTCGTGTAAGAGAAGCTATGCGCAAAGCAAGAGATCTATCTCGTAAGAAGAACATTGATGTTAATTCAATGCCAGATAAACTTGTTCCTTGCCGTGAGAAAGATCCTGCTTTATGTGAGCTCTTCTTGGTGGAGGGTGATTCTGCAGGTGGTTCTGCTAAGAATGGTAGAGATTCAAAGTTCCAAGCCATTTTACCTTTAAGAGGTAAAATCTTAAATGTTGAGAAAGCATCATTTGACAAAATGATTAAGTCTGAACAGGTTGGTACTTTAATTTCTGTTTTAGGTTGCGGTATCGGTAAAGAAGATTACAACCCTGAAAAGTTTAGATATCACAACGTTATCATTATGACTGATGCTGATGTTGATGGTGCTCATATCAGAATCTTACTATTAACTTTCTTCTTCAGACAAATGCCTGAGCTTATTGAGCGAGGTTATGTTTATGTAGCTCAGCCACCTCTTTATAAGTATCAAAAGGGTAAACAGGTTCGCTATGTATTGAGCGACAAAGAAGCTTTACAGTATAAGACCAACATGGCTTTAGAGTCTGGTTCTATCTATGTAAATGCTGATGCTGCGCCTTTATCAGGAGTCCCTCTTGAGAAGTTATTCCATGACTATAACAAGGTCATGTCAAGAATGCCTAAGCTTATTCAGAAGTTTGATAAAGACATAATTATTAATTTAATTTACTTCAGATTACTTGAAGAAGAGCAGCGTACTGATAAAGCAGCAGTAGAATCTTGGACCAAAGACTTTATTAATGCTTTACCTTCAAATGCTGTTGAAGGCGTGTTCTTTAGAGCAGATGTTCAGTTTGATCCTGTTTCAAATAGGTACAATCCGGTTATTGTTCAACATATTCACGGTATTGATTATCGTTATGTGTTGACTGAGGGCTTCTATGAGTCTGCTGATTATTCAATGATTCGTTCAATGAATAAGCGTGTTTTGGACTTAATTGAAGCTGACGGCTTTGTACTTGCAGGCTCTAAGAAGATTCCTGTTAAGAACTTCCATGAGGCTTATGAGATTCTGATGAAGGAAGGCTTCTCTGGTGTAAAGATCCAGCGTTACAAAGGTCTGGGCGAAATGAGTCCTGAGCAGCTTTCTGAAACTACTATGAATCCTGCAAGCAGAAGCTTACTTAAAGTCAGCATTTCTGACGCAATGGAAGCAGATCGTCTGTTCAATGAGTTGATGGGTGATGACGTAGAAAACAGAAAAGTCTTTATTTCTGAAAACGCCGCCAGGGCAACTGTTGATATTTAATTTATTTTAAATTTAATAAAAGCATGGTCGTAAATAGTATGGACCCTGAAATTGATCACTTAAGTTTCTAAGTCATACTAGCAGAATTTAAGGCTTGTTTCCTAAAATTAGTTGGAGACAGGCCTTTTAATTTTTTAGGTTCTTCCGAGAATCTGTGGATAGCCCTAATGAAATTGAGATTATATTCATT
>Freddie_p2__coassemble_2739_pt1 | contig 10799 bp, 7 predicted proteins | sample Freddie_p2__metabat2_high_PE_038 | metagenome-assembled genome bin Freddie_p2 | reverse complement strand
AATCATAAAAAATAAAAATTCAAACATCGAGATGTAAATCAATTTAAAAAAATATGTATGCAGTTAAATTTTACTTAAAAGAAAGGGGTTTATTATAAATAATAAATAGATAGAACATCTATGGTATCTATCTATAAGATAAGGCAATGTATATGCTTAATTTTGGAATTATCGGTGCTGGCGCTATTGCCAGAGTACATATAGAGGCATTAGTTTCTTTATATCCTTTATGTAAAGTTAGTGCAGTTTGTGACAATCTTGAAGGTAAAGCTAAAACTTTAATTGATGAGTTTTCTTTAGATGCAAAAGCGTTTACGTCTTTTGATGAAATGCTTGATAGTGAACATCTTGATTGTGTTTGTATTTGTTTACCTCCAGTTTTACATTGCGATTGTGCGTGTAAGGCATTAGATCATAAAATTCATGTTATTGTAGAAAAACCGATGGCTTTGTCGGTAGAACTTTGTGATCGTATGATTGAAAGTGCTAAAAAAAATAACTGCCGTCTTGCAGTTATTTGCCAAAATCGTTTTAAGACAGCTCATATGAGACTTAAGCGTATAGTTGAAAGTGGCGCTTTAGGTAAGATTTATCAAGCAACAGTTAATTCTCTTTGGTATAGGGGTGAGAACTATTACGATCTGTGGTGGAGAGGTACTTGGGATGTTGAAGGTGGCGGATGCCTTTTAAGTCATGGAGTACATCATTTAGATCTTTTGTTATGGATCTTAGGCAAGCCTAAATCATTAACTGCCAATATTTGTAACTTAGCTCATAACAATAGCCAATGTGAAGATTTAGTTACAGCTATATTGCATTATGAAAACGGTATGCAAGTAAATCTTATGGTGTCGCTTTTAAATCATGGTGAGGAGCAGGAGATAGTTTTGCAAACTAAAAAAGCAAAGCTTGCTATTCCTTTTGCGCTTGCATGTAATAAAGCTATGGAAAATGGTTTTCCTGAGGACAATCCTGATACTTATAAAGAAATTTTATCTTTATATGAGTCTTTACCTGAGTGTAAAGAAGAAGGGCATAAAGCCCAGCTTTTACATTTTATAAATGCAGTAGAAGGTAGAGAAGAGCTTATAACTGATGGTTTTGCAGGGCGTGATGTAATTGAGCTTATTATGGCAATTTACAAATCAGGGGTATTGCATAAAGAGGTATTTTTGCCTTTGGATGCTAATGATGATTTTTATAAATTTGAATCACGTGTAAAGATCATGCCGCACTTTCATGAAAAGACTCATAGTGTAAAATACTTTAAAACCTCAAAAATTACTTTAGGTAGAGATGTTGGAAAGTAGTTTAAATATAAAATAGGCTTTAAATTTGAAATAAAAACTCCAATTTAATAAAGGTTATAAATTTTTAAAAAATTGGAGTTTAGAAATTTAAATAGGTATTAAAAAAATTAGTTGTAGTAGTTTAAAGTCTCTTCTTTACTAATTTTCTCAATCATGTTGTTATATTTAATTAAAGCCTCATCGCGCTCTTTACCTTGTATATCTAAAGTATCAAAATAATAATTAGATATGATTCCTGTAAGATTAGTAAAGCGGTGTAAAAGAGATAAACTTTTTTCTAAAACATCTAAGCTTAAATCTGAGTAAAATTCGACATCTTTGGTAAAAGCAGTTGCTACTAAATATAAAGCGGCAGCTAAAATCTTTGGTTCTAAAGCTTTTTTGTTATGCCAAATATAATGTTTCTCTGTACCAAAATAATTGCCATCTGGAAGGAAAAACGCACCATCGCCTAAATCGACATCAACCGATCTTTCGCCATCACGCTTCCATCTTTCAGAAACAGCATAAGGATCGGCATCAGCTTGAACAAGCATACGCCATCCTGGGGCTAAAGCTTTATAAGAGAAATCTTCGTATTGAGGATCTTTACAAATACCACAGAGAATAAAGGCAATATTTAAGGCAGTCTTATCATAGATATCACCCTTAATAAGACCTTTTAAACCTTGAACATCAGGTAATCTGCTTGGGGCTATGTAAGCCATGTGATCAAAGCTATCATCTGAGGCTAATCTTAAAACCTTAATTGATATATTAAGACCATGAGATTTTAAGACCTCATGAAGATTATGGAAATTTAAATCGAAAAACTCGTCAGTTTTTTCTTTTTTGTCAGGATTGTCACTATTAGTAGTGAAAGTGTTTTTCTCATAATCTAAGATGCCTTTTTTATGGAGCTTATCTAAGCATTCTCTGACAATTGAGCTGTCAATCTTTAAATTACGAGATAGCTGTTGTACATGGCAACGCGCATTAAAACGTTGATGACGGTCTTTTGAATACCAATAAAGAAGGACTGACAAAACTAATGCACTTTGATCGCCCAATGAGTCGTTAATACAGTTAAGTTCAGGGTAATAAGGAATGCGGCAAAGTCCATGAGGTTCCATAAAAATATACCTTTAAAAGTCTTATGGCTTTTTAATAAAAATATTCTGCTTGACCAATAATTTTAACAAACTAGATCATCAAGGCAAGTATTTGAAATTTTTTAAAGCTTTTAAAAATGAATAATTCTCAATTGTGTTTGACAATAAGAGCCCTAAAAGTCACAATTTGCATAAATTTTTTTATTTGATTTGTGTCGCCAAAAAATGGCTGCAATTTGATGTTTAAGGTGGTTTTAGATCTGATTTAGAGGGGATAGGTTTGGATCAGCTCAACAATATTTACTACATTTTCTTCATTGCAGGATTACTTTTAACTGTAGCAATTTTAGCCTCTAAATTATCCTCAATCTTTGGTACTCCATTACTGCTTTTGTTCTTAGCCATCGGTATGATGACCGGTGAAGATGGCTTTTTTATAAACATCCATTATAACGATTACAATAGCGCCTATTTTTTTGCCAACTTCATGTTAGCGTTAATTATTCTTGATGGTGGTTTACGTACCAAATTCGTGACGTTGAAAACAGTGGCAAGAGAGGCGACAATACTGGCAACCTTTGGTGTATTGATTACCGCATTTGTAACAGGTTTTATAGCTTATTTATTTTTAGATAGTATTTCTCTTACCCAAGCTTTGTTGCTAGGTTCAATTGTAGGTTCAACTGATGCCGGTGCTGTTTTTTCTCTTTTAGGAAATAATGAGGCAAGCTTAAAATCTTCAGTCTCATCAACCTTACAGATGGAATCTGCCACCAACGATCCTATGGCAATTTTGCTTACAACGGTAATGCTTACAATTATCTCAGGCAATACCACCTCCTTACTTGATGGCATAATAATTTTTGTAATGCAATTTGGTTTAGGCATTATCTTAGGAATTATATTTGGCTTTATCGGACGTTTTATCGTTGGCCTTATTTCTTTAAATTCAGGCCTTTATGCGCTTTTAGTCTTTGGCATAGGTCTAATTGGATTTTCAATTACCGCAGCTGCCGGTGGTTCGGGTTTTTTAGCCATTTTTATTATAGGCATGATGATAGGTAATCAAAAAGTTCGCCAAATTAGCTATATTTTACCTGTCGCTGAAGGTATTACTTGGCTCTGCCAGATTAGTTTATTCTTAATGCTAGGCCTTTTAGTAACGCCTCATCAGATGATGAACTATGCCATTCAAGGTGTGGTTGTAGCTTTAGCTATTACCTTTGTTGCAAGACCTTTAGCTGTTTTTTTGTGTATCAAACCATTCTTTAAGCGTTTTTCAAACCGTGATTTGATGTTTATGTCATGGGTTGGTTTAAGAGGTTCTGTCCCAATTGTTTTAGCAATTTATCCAGTCTTTGCTAACATTAAAAATCCGCAGCTTTATTTTAATGTAGCCTTTGTGGTGGTTTTAGTGTCTTTGTTAGTTCAAGGCGCAACTTTAAACTCTATCTCAAGGCTTTTTAAGGTTTATGCTCCATCAGTAGCTATGCCTGTAAATAAAGCTAATTTAGGCATAAATCTTGCCAATGATTTTGAGATGTTTAATTACCGCGTTAAAAATAGAAGTATGCAGGGATTGGCGCTTCGCAATATTCATTTTCCAAAAGGCACCATGATTGCAGCTTTATTTAGAGATGGTCATATGATGAAAACTGTAGGTGATACGGTTTTAAAGCGTGGGGACATTTTATCGATTATTGGAACAGATGAAGATGAGCCATTATTAAATGCCATGTTTTCAAAAACTATTATCCCGAAGAAAAAGCTTATTTATAACGGCGATAAAGTTTATGAAGGCCATATATCTATGGTTGATTTGGCAAAGAAGTATAATATTGAGCTTACAGAATATGAAAGAAGCTTAAACCTTTCTGATTTTATGGCTTATCATATCGGCGGCTATGCTCAAACTGGTGATATGGTTAACCTTATAAATGTAGTTTTAGTGGTGGTCTCGCTATCAGGTGATGTAGTTTCAAAAGCAGGTGTGTACCTGTCTTCTGAAAGCGCTCAAGCATTTGAAAGACAACGCCGACAACATCTTGAAGCTTTAAGAAAAGAAAGTCTTAAAAATAACTAACAAAATAAAATTATTTTAGCTACGAAACATTCCGGTAATTAAATGGAAGATTTAAATAAATTTGCACAAACAATAAAAAAGTCATATGGCACTATTAGTTATGCCGATAGACGTAAGTGTAGCTTCAAATTAAAGAAATTATTACAAGTTGCAGACAAAGATCCTAATATTCAGGAAAAATGCGATGAGTTAGCTTTATTTACAGCCGAAGCTTATGAAAAAGTTCAAAAGCGCAAGGATAATCTTCCAAAGATAAACTATCCTGAGGATTTACCTGTAAGTAAAAGACACGATGAGATTGTCTCGGCTATTATGAATAATCAAGTAGTGATTATTTCAGGTGAAACAGGCTCAGGTAAGACCACGCAGATTCCAAAGATGTGCCTTGAGGCAGGTTGTGGTATTCGTGGCATTATCGGTCATACTCAGCCACGTCGTTTAGCAGCGCGAGCTGTTGCTGAGCGTATTGCAAGTGAGATGGGAGAAGATCTTGGTAAGAGTGTCGGTTATAAGGTCCGTTTTACTGATGTAACATCACCTGATAGTTACATCAAACTTATGACTGATGGTATCTTACTTTCAGAAACAACTCATGACAGATTACTTTTAGATTATGACTGCATCATTATCGATGAGGCTCATGAACGTTCTTTAAATATCGACTTTCTTTTAGGATATTTAAAGACTGTTTTAGAAAAAAGACCTGAGCTTAAACTCATTATTACCTCTGCAACTATCGATCCTGAGAGCTTCTCGCGCCATTTTAATAATGCTCCAATTATTGAAGTGTCAGGCAGAACCTATCCTGTAGAAGTTGTATATATGCCTCCGTCAATGCCTGAGGATGAAGAGGATGAGGACGAGGAGTTTGCTCAAGATTTACCGCAGATGGTCCTTAAGGCCTTTAAGTATTTAATGCATGAACATGGTCCAGGCGACGTTTTGGTATTTTTACCAGGCGAACGCGAGATTATGGATATGATGGGCTTTTTAGGTAAGGCAAATCTTAAAGGTGTAGAAATCCTGCCATTGTTTGCCCGTCTTGCAAGCTCTTTACAGCATAGAATTTTTACAGCCCATAGCGGTATTCGTATTATTCTCTCTACAAACGTAGCTGAGACCTCTTTAACTGTACCTGGCATTCGTTATGTAATCGATCCTGGTACAGCAAGACTTTTACGTTATTCCCCTAGAACTAAAGTTCAGTCATTACCAATTGAGAAGATTTCCAAGGCCAGTGCTAACCAAAGAAAAGGTCGTTGCGGTCGTATTGGTCCTGGTGTTTGTGTAAGACTTTATTCCAAAGAAGATTTCGATCTGAGAGCAGATTTTACCGATCCGGAAATTTTACGTTCTAACTTAGCTGCTGTAATTTTACAGATGGCAGCACTTCATTTAGGCAATGTCGAGTCCTTCCCATTTATCGATCCGCCACAGTTAAAACAAATTACTGATGGTATGCGTCTTTTAGAGGAATTAGGTGCTTTTGAAAAGACTAATGGTAAGAACTTAAATGAATTAAAACTTACCGATATTGGTCATAAGTTATCTAATTTACCAGTTGATCCAAGATTAGGACGCATGATTTTACAAGGAGCTAAACTTGGAGCTTTAAAAGAGGTCTTAATTATTGTTTCAGCTTTGGCAGTAATGGATCCTCGTGAAAGTCCTTGGGATAAAAAAGAAGCCTCAAGACAATCTCATGCACGCTTTAATGATGAAAAGTCGGACTTTTTAAGTTTTATTAAGCTTTATGATCATATTGTAAAACTTCAAGCTGAAGTGTCATCTTCACAGTGGCGCCGTACCCTTAAAAAAGAATTTATCTCTTATTTAAGAGTTCGTGAGTGGTTTGATGTTTTAAGACAGTTAAGAGCATCTTGTACTACTTTAAAATTTACCTTAAATGAAAAGAGTGCTGACTATGAATCTATTCATAGAAGCTTACTGTCAGGTCTGTTATCTCAAATAGGTCGCTTTGATGATAACGATAAGGGCTTATATGCAGGTGCTCGTGGCATTAAGTTTGTAATTCATCCAAGCTCAAATCTTGCCAAACGTAAACCAAAATGGATTATGTGTGGTGAGTTGTCTGAAACTAGCCGCTTATTTGCACGTAATGTAGCTCAAATCGATCCTATATGGGTTGAAGGCTTGGCTACACATTTAATTAAGAAAACTTATGCTGAACCTCATTGGTCTAAAAAGCAGGGAGCTTGCTGTGCTTTATTAACTATCTCTCTTTATGGTTTACCTATAGTTACAGGTCGTAAGGTTTTATATACCGATATTGATCCTGTTTTATGTCGAAAACTCTTTATTAGAGATGGCCTTGTAGGCGGTGATATTGACTGCAAATTTGCTTTTTATAAGCATAATCAGGATTTAATTTCTGATGTTTTAGATCTTGAAGATAAGTTAAGACGTCGCGATATCTTAGTTGATGAAAGCGTCTTAGAGCAGTTCTATTTAGAAAGAATTCCAGAAAATGTTGTAACGATTCGTCATTTTGATAAATGGTGGCGTCAAAAGAGTAAGCAAGATCCAAACTTTTTAAATTTCACTCCGCAAATGTTGCGTAAGGACAATGATGCTTTGGATAAGGAATACCTTTATCCAAAGACTTGGACCTGTGGAGATTTAAAATTAAAGTTAAGCTATGTCTTTGATCCTAAGAGCAAGGATGATGGTGTTACCGTACATATTCCTTTGGCATTTATAAGCAAGATAAATCCTCGTCAGTTTATCTGGCAAATTCCAGCGCTAAGAGATGAGTTTTTCCAAGCTTTAATTAAGTCTTTGCCAAAGAGCTTGCGTCGTAATTTAATTCCGGCTCCAAATTATGCCAAAGCTTTAAAAGAGGCTTTAGGTAACGATGTGACAGGCGATCTTTATGATATGGCCTGTCATGAGCTCACTCGTATGGGCGGTGAAAGACTTACTTTAGATGATTTTGATTTAAGTTCAATTCCAGAATATTTGTTTATGAACTTTGCAATTGAAGATAGCAATGGCAAGGTCATAGCTCAGGGAAGAAATTACGATGCTCTGGCATCAAAACTTCAAAATAAAGCTCATGAGGTTTTACAAAAGACTGTAAAGAGCCATAAAGCTAAAGCCCCTTCTACAGTTTGGAATTTTGGTACGATTGCCTCTCAAGTACAAAGCCGTCACGGGTCTATGGAAATTACCGTATTCCCAGCCTTGTGCGATCACAAAGATGGTGTAACTTTGGAGATGTGTGCTACTAAAGAGGCTCAAGCTAAGATGATGTGGCAAGGTCAAAGACGACTGTTAACTTTAAGTACCGCACCAAATATCGGCTATCTTGAGCAACACTTGCCAAATAAGTCAAAGCTTTCAATGTATTATCAGCCTTTAGGATCAATTAAAGATTTATTGGCAGATTTAAGATTGGCCTCTGTTGATAAACTTATGGTTGAAGGAGGCGCTCCTTGTTATGATGAGGCCACTTTTAATCGTTTACGCGATCTAGTCCGTGGAAAACTTAATGATACAGCTTTAGAATTAGCAAAATTAGAAGGGGGTATTTTAGAGCAAGCTCATGAGTTAAGACGTCGTTTAAAGGGCAGAATTACTTTACAAGTATCAAGATGCTATGCAGATGTGGAGTCACAACTTAGCAGTTTAATTTGTAAAGGCTTTATGTCTAATACTCCGTTAGCCCATTTAAAAGAGTTTCCTCGTTACTTAAAGGCTGCAGTGGTGCGCTTAGATAAGGTTATGCGTGATCCTGTAGCTGATGCCAATAAAATGCGCATGGTTGAGGATGTTGCTAATAAATATAAAAATGCCTTAAGTCGCTATAAAAATCAGGAGGTTCCTTCTGATTTAGAAGAGGTGCGTTGGCTTGTTGAAGAACTTAGAGTTTCCTACTTTGCCCAACAATTAGGTGTAAAAGGACCAGTTTCTGACAAACGCATCGAAAATGAAATTGCGCGCATTTTAAAAGAATGTCCGCCACATAACTAAAATAAGGAGCATTTATGTACAATCAAGAGTCTTTAGAAGCTTTAAATAAGGCTGAAGCTTTATATGTTTTCAATGAGATTTCTCAAGAAAAATGTTTAGCTTTAGGTCAAAAATTAGTAGAAGATGCTAAAGCTTATGAGGAAAAACCTCTGGCTGTACGTATTATTTTAGACGATACCATTGTGTTTCAGTATCTTATGAGTGGTACTAATGCCGATAACATCCGTTGGATGGATCGTAAATGTGCCACTGTAATGCGCACAGGCCATTGTTCTTTACGCCAAGCAGTCTTAAATGAGCTTGAAGGTCGTAAAGAGGAGTGGATGAATGATGAGTTCCACTATGCTTTTTGCGGTGGAGCTTTCCCAATTAAGGTCAACGGCGTTTTAAGAGGTATTGCTTGTGTTTCAGGTTTGCCACACTTAAAAGATCACAAGCGTTTATCTGATACTATTGCATCTTTCTTAAATAAGGAAGCTATTGCAGTTCCAACTGTTGATTAACAATTTTGAAATTGTATTTGATTTAGAGAATAAGGCTTAAGTAATTGTGATTAAATTTAAAACTAAAGAGAAGATTGAGCTTTTCAAGATTCTTCAAGAGGCTTTTTTCGTAAAGCCTGAAATTGAAGGTAATTATGAAATGCAGGTATTAGATGACAAATCTATTACTTGTAAATGGACTATTACCGGCAAATTTGATGTTAAAAGCATTTCTTCATCCTTAAAAAAGAAGCTTCAAGATATTATCCCGGAAAATCCTATGGATAAGTCTTGCTTAGGATATGAAACTGTTAAGTTCACTCCTAATGCAGAAGGTGTTTATCTTATAAAGAGTGAAGATACTACTTTTTCTTTAGAACCAAAATTTGAGATTTTCAATAAAGAAGATAAAGAGATCTTGTCAGTTTTAGCTGCAAGATGCGTTGATTATAAGATAGTTCGTCAAGAAATTGCTAAGTTAAACAATTTAGAAGACGCTTCTTTAGTTAAATGGCGTTTTATTCCTAAAGATACTTTAGCTTTAAGAGTCTTTATCAATAGCACCAATCTTTATTTAGGCGATATTGATACCTCTGCAATTACTGATTTAACTTACGCCTTTAGTATCTATTCAAATCAGCGTGTACAGGAAAACCCGCGTAAAGACTTCTCTGGTATTGAAACTTGGGATACCTCTAATGTCACTAAGATGTTAGGTGTATTTGCCGGATGTGTTAATTTCAACGAAGATATTAGCTCTTGGAATACCTCTAAAGTTACTAATACTGAGGTTATGTTTGCCTCTTGTCGCAAATTTAACCGCGACCTTTCTTGGTTTGATACTTCAAATGTTGAAACCATGAAGGGTATGTTCTACCGCTGCGATGTTTTCGATCAGGACTTAAGCTCTTGGGATACCTCAAAATGTAAAGACATGAGTTTTATGTTCTTTAAGTGTAAGAAATTTGCTCATGATATTAGCAAGTGGAATACCCAAGCTTTAAGAAATGATGAAAACATGTTCTTAGATTGCGATTTAGATGAAGGCATGAAGCCAAATCGCCCATCTGTAGACTTTAAGCGTCAGTATTATGAGAAGTATGTAGGCCCTAATGCCAAGAAGCATGAAAGAGCTTCTAATTGGAAGAAATTAGGTATTGCTGCAGCTTTTGTAATTATTGTGATTGTATTTTCATTAATGAATCAACAGTAATTTAAACGTTAAATAAGAAAGCCTGAAAATAATCATAGGATAATTTTCAGGCTTTACTTTTGCTTTAAGCAATTGATTGAGAAGATTGTGATTCTTCTAAAAGAGTTGCTTTATATTCGTTAATAACTCGTCTGACTGTTTTTTCTGAACAGCAGTTCATTTCTGCAATTTGACGTATTGATAGTAAGCCTTTTTGACTAAGTTCTATCATTGATTTACGTCTTAAAGCTCTTTCCTCTTTAGAAAAATCCCAAAACTTTTTAGCGCCCGGTTTGTAATTGCCAGCTTTATAAGCACGCATCCATTCACGGACGGTCCAAACATTTACCTCAAGTTTCTTTGATACGTATTTATATCCTTTACCTTGAGCAAATTGTCTGATTGCTTTACGTCTTTTGAGAGCTAGAGATGCTCGTTTTTCTGACAACATCAAATTTACTCTTTTATTATGTTTATAGTAATAAATTAAAGCATGAAAAACGGTTGTTTTATCAGTGCTGTAAAGTTTAAAAATGTTAAGAGTAAAGATAGTTTTATAATATGCAGCAAGCATGATTTACTTAGCTGTATGGTTACAAAAGTACTATAAATATGTATTAAATATTTTGTCTTCAACAAGTATATAGA
>Freddie_p2__coassemble_2737_pt1 | contig 10809 bp, 13 predicted proteins | sample Freddie_p2__metabat2_high_PE_038 | metagenome-assembled genome bin Freddie_p2 | reverse complement strand
CTTTACGACAATTTAACAAAGTAAGCAATTTCTTTTTACATCGAAACTATATTATGAACTCACATTAATAAATGGAGTTGATTATGAAAGTTTCCAAGTTATTTTCTGTTGTCGCTTTATCTTGCGGTGTAGCCTTTGCAAGCTCTGCTGCTATCGCTGGTACTGTTTCCACTGATGGTTCTACCTCTATGGAAAAAGTTATCGGTATTTTAAGCGAGTCCTACCACAATGCTCATCCTGATGTACAGGTTACCTACAATCCAACTGGTTCAGGTTCAGGTATTGCTGCAGCTATGGAAGGCAGAACCGACATTGGCTTATCCTCCCGTGGTTTAAAGGCTGACGAGAAACAGAAATTAGATGGTACTACTGTTGCCTTAGATGGCATTGTTATGATTGTTAACCCATCCAATACCATCAGCGATTTATCTCTTGAGCAGATCGCTAAGCTCTATAAGGGTGAGGTTGCAAATTGGAAGGATTTAGGCGGTGCTGATGCCCCTGTAGTTCTTATTGGCCGTGAGGCAGGTTCTGGTACCCGTGACGGTTTTGAAACTGTTACTGGCACTAAGGATTCTTGCAAATATCGCCAGGAGTTAACTTCAACTGGTGATGTTATCACTACCGTAAGCCAGAACCCTAACGCTATTGGTTATGCTTCTTTATCTGCTGTTAACAAGAAAGTTAAGTCTTTAACTGTTAACGGTGTTAAGGCTGCCGAAGGTACTGTTCAGGACGGTTCTTATAAGTTACAGCGTCCATTCGTATACGTAACCTTAAAGGGCAAGGCCTTATCTTCTGATGCTCAGAAGTTTTTCGATTACTCTATGTCTAAAGATGTTGAGAATCTGCTTGTTAAAGCTGGTGTTGTACCGGTTGCCAAGTAACATGGTTAATCTATAAAAAATGGGGGCTTAAGGTCCCCGTTTTTTTGAAGGTATACATCATGATTGAAAGTAATTCAAAAAAATTAGTAGATTCAGAATCCATCGCGTCTACCGTGTTTTTGATTTTAGGTGTAGTAAATATCGCCTTTGTGTTGATGATTTGCATATACCTTATTATCGCCGGTTTACCTGCAATAACTAAAATCGGTATTTTTGATTTTTTATTCGGTACTAAATGGGCTTCAACAGCTAATCCTGCAAAATTTGGTATTTTGCCATTCATCTTAACATCTGTTTATGGAACTGCAGGCGCTATTTTAATTGGTTTACCTTTAGGCTTCTTTTCTGCCGTTTACTTAGCAAAAATGGCTCCTAAAAAGGTAAAAATCATCGTTGAACCTATGGTTGATCTGTTAGCAGGCATTCCTTCTGTAGTTTACGGCTTTATTGGTATGTTGGTATTAGTACCTGGTATCCAAGTCATTTTTGGAATTCCTGATGGTTCATCATTATTTGCAGCAATAATCGTTTTGGCCATTATGATTTTGCCATCGATTATCAAAGTTTCTATTACAGCAATTGAAGCAGTTCCTCCTGAGTATGAGTTAGGCAGTTTAGCTTTAGGTGCCAATAAAGTTGAGACTATTTTCAGAGTAGTTGTTCCTGCTGCTAAAAGTGGTATTGCCGCTGCGGTAGTTTTAGGCGTAGGCCGTGCAATCGGTGAGGCTATGGCTGTAATGATGGTTGCAGGTAACGTTGCGAACATGCCAAGTATCTTTGAGTCAGTTCGCTTCTTAACTACAGCAGTTGCCTCTGAAATGTCTTATTCCTCAGGTTTGCAACGCGAAGCTTTATTCTCCATTGCCCTTGTATTGTTCGTTTTCATCATGCTCATCAATGCTCTGTTAAACATGATGTTAAAGAAAGGACGTAAGAAATAATGTCAATATCTCAAGTTAAGCGTCAGATCTATAAAGCAAATATGCTTACATGGACATATTTGTGCATTGCAGTTACTGTATGCATCGTTGTATTCATGATTGCATATATTTTCTTTAGATCTATCCCTTATTTTTCATGGCAATTGTTATCTACATCTCCAAGTTATCTTGACGATACCATTGGTGTTTTGCCAGATATTTTAAATACTATTTATTTAATTTTTACTGCTTTGTTATTTGTATTACCAATGGGAGTGGGTTCCGCTATCTACCTTACAGAGTATGCAAAGTCTCCAAAGTTAGTAAAGTGCATTGAGTACTGTATTGAAACTTTAGCAGGTATTCCTTCCATTATTTATGGTTTGGTCGGTATGCTGATTTTCTGCCAGTTCTTTGGCTTACAGACTTCTTTGTTAGCAGGTTCGTTAACTTTAATGATTATGAACCTTCCTACCATTATTCGTACTACCCAGGAAAGTTTGAAGACTGTTCCTCAGTCTTATCGTGAAGGCGCTTTTGGCTTAGGAGCTGCAAAGTGGCACATGATTAGAACGGTTGTTTTGCCTTGTTGTATTGATGGTATTGTTACCGGATGTATTTTAAGTATAGGCCGTATGTTAGGTGAATCTGCAGCCTTACTGTTCACCGCCGGTTTCTCTCATACATTAAATGGCTTTATTGACGGAATGACATCCGCAGGCGCAACTTTAACCGTTGCTCTTTATGTTTATGCCAAAGAGCAAGGCGAATTTGAGGTTGCCTTCGTCATTGCAGCAATTTTGCTGTTCATGAGCTTATTTATCAATATTATCGCAAATATCCTTGCACATAGAATTCAGAAAAGAAAGGCTAGTTAATTAAATGGAAACTATTTTTGACGTTAATAAATTCAATCTCTGGTACGGTGAGAATCATGCTTTGCATAATATCAATATGACCGTTCATGAGCATGATATTACTGCTTTAATTGGCCCATCTGGTTGTGGTAAATCAACTTTCATTCGTACATTAAATCGTATGAACGATTTAATTCCAGAGGTTAAGCTTGAAGGTAGCATCAAGTACAGAGGCCAAGAGCTTGTAAACTCTGATATCAATGTAAGTAAATTGCGTAAAGATGTTGGCATGGTTTTCCAAAAACCAAATCCTTTTGCAATGAGTATCTACGATAACGTAGCTTATGGTCCTCGTACCCATGGTGTCAGAAATAAAGCCAAGCTTGATGAGATTGTAGAGCGCTCATTAAAGCAAGCTGCAATTTTTGATGAAGTTAAAGATCGTCTTAAGTCTTCAGCTTTAGGCTTATCTGGTGGTCAGCAGCAACGTTTGTGCATTGCAAGAGCCTTAGCTGTAGAACCGGATGTTCTGTTAATGGATGAGCCAACCTCTGCCTTGGATCCTATTTCAACAGGTAAGATTGAAGAGTTAGCATTAGAGCTTAAGAAGAAATACACCATTGTTATTGTTACTCACAATATGCAACAGGCTTTACGTATTTCAGATTACACAGCTTTCTTCCTTTTAGGTGATTTGGTTGAAATGGATAAAACTAACGTCATATTCACCAAACCGCAGGACAAGCGTACTGAAGATTACATTACAGGAAGATTTGGATAATGAGAAAGAATCTTGATAGTCAATTACAACGTTTAAACAACAGCCTTATCCTTATGGGTTCTTTATGTGAGGATAATCTGGATAACGTTTTTAAGTCATTTAAAGAAAGAGATAGAGAGCTTGCTTTATCGGTTTATCGTGCTGATTATGATATTGATACTAAAGCTCGAGACATTGAGACTTTATGTTTAAATATCATCCTTCATGAGCAACCTGTTGCAACTGATCTTTTAGTAGTTTCTGCTACTTTAAAAATGGTTGCTGATTTAGAGCGTATTGGTAATCAGACCAGTGATATTGCACAAATCGTTATGGGGTTTGATTACAATCATGAAGGCGAGGATGTAAATTTATTGTACAGCATGGCAAAAGAAGCAACTTCTATGGTTAAGCTTGCTATCGACTCTTTTGTACGTCGTGATATGGATTTAGCTAAATCTGTATTAAGACAAGATAATGCTGTTGATGAATACTTTAGCATGGTTAGAAAGTCTTTAATTTTACAGGCTCGTAATTGTGAGAAGGATACTGAGTTATCTTTAGATGTTATTATGGTAGCTAAGTATCTTGAGCGTATAGGCGATCATGCTTGCAATATTGCTAAGTGGGTCAGCTATGTCGTTACAGGCAAGATCAGCACTATTGGAGATTTGACTTTATGATTTACTGCGTAGAAGACGATACCGACATTCGTGAGATTGAACAATATACTTTACAGTCTATGAATATGGAAACAGAAGTGTTTCCTGATGGTAAAAGTTTTTTTGCAGCAGTAGAAAAGCGCATTCCTGATTTGGTCTTATTAGATATCATGCTGCCTGATATGAGTGGCATTGATATCTTAAAGCGCCTAAGAGCAGGAGCTCGTACTCGTAATATTCCAGTTATCATGGCAACTGCTAAGGGAGCTGAGTATGAGAGAGTAAGTGCTCTTGATTTAGGTGCTGATGATTACCTGACAAAACCTTTTTCTTTGATTGAAATGGTTGCTCGTATCAATGCTGTGTTAAGACGTTGTAACGGTAATGGTCAATCAGAGGAATTATCTATAGGTAATCTGACTTTGAACGAAGCCAATCATGAGGTTAGAGTGAATGGCTCCGTTATCGATTTAACTTTAAAGGAATACGAGTTATTACTTTTAATGTTAAAACGTCAAGGACGTGTCTTTTCTCGCGATCAATTATTGGACCGTATTTGGGGCACAGAATATGATGGTGAAAGCCGTACTGTAGATGTGCACATAAGAACCTTAAGACAAAAGTTAGGGGAAATGGAATATATAATTAAAACTGTTAGAGGTGTTGGTTATAAAGTTGGTTCTTAACCGTGATTAGTAAAATATTTAAAGCGGTATTTTTTTCTACACTGGTCTTTTTAGTCGTAGGTTTGTCATCAGCATTATGGTTTGCCCATAGTCTGATGATGAAAAACGACGAAAGCATGTTGTTTGAATATACTGAGGCCCTAGTAGATGATGTAAATCGCTATAGCAAGTATTACATTATGGGGCTTAATTATGGATCCTTTAGAGCAACTTTAATTGATCCTAGTGGTAAGGTTATATTTGATAGTGTTAAAAAAGCAAAGGATATGCCTAACCATAAGGATCGTAAAGAGTTTCTTGAAGCTATAGAAAAGGGATCAAGTTCTGTACAACGCTATTCAGAAACTTTGGATACTGAAACTGTATATTATGCTGTAAAACTTAAATCTGGAGAGATTTTAAGAACTTCTTTTACAACAGAAAACGTTTTTAGTCTTACATGGAATCTATTATGGTGCTTTATTGGCATCGTCTTTTTTTCAGGCATTATCTCAGCATTTATAGCTTATCAATTGTCTTTAAGTATAGTTAGACCTATAAATTCTATTGATATGAATAGGCCTCTTGAAAATGATGTTTATGAAGAACTTCGCCCGCTTATGCGACGTATTGATATGCATCAAAAACGAATAAAAGATCTTATTGATAAGATTTCAAAGCAGTCACGAGAAATGCAAGCTATCACAGCCAGTATGTCAGAAGGCTTGGTATTATTTAATGCGCTTGGCATTATTATCAGCATTAACAACAGTGCTAAAAATATTTTTAAAATTGACGATAGTTGTGTTGGTAAAAATATTTTAAGTATTGATAGATCTGAGCTTATTAGAAAATACTTTGATAAGGGAGAAGATCTAAATAATAAGATTGAGGATCTGGAGCTAGATAATCATTTCTATAGAATATTCTTCAATAAAATTGACTCTGAAGACAATCATGTAGGCTATGCTCTTTTGGTAATTGATGTTACTCAAAAGCGTATTGCTGAAAGACAACGCCAGGAGTTTACAGCTAATGTATCGCATGAGCTTAAGACTCCTTTGCAGTCTATTATTGGCAGAGCAGAGCTTTTGGAAAATAATCTTGTTAATCCAAAAGATATCGTTAATTTTGCAAAACGTATTCGTAAGGAAGGAGAAAACCTTTTAAATCTAATTAACGATATTATTTTGCTTTCAAGACTTGATGAAGGAAAGCGTCTTGAAGATGAGCAAATTGATTTGGGTCATGTATTAGCCGGAATTAAGGAGACTTTAGAGGACAAATGCAAAGAACTTAATGTAAGTTTGAGCATAAAAGGAGAAGCTCCGCGTATTTATGGCGTTTTCCGTTATTTTAATCAGTTATTGTTTAACTTATGTGATAACGCGGTTAAATACAACAATCCAGGAGGGCATGTCTGGGTTAACTTTTGCCATGATGACAATAATATATATATAAGTGTCAAAGATGATGGTATTGGTATTCCGGAAAATGCAAAGTTTAGAATTTTTGAACGTTTTTATTGTGTAGATAAGAGCCATACAAAGAGCAGAGTTGGTACAGGTCTTGGTTTATCCATTGTTAAACATATTGTCTTACTTTATAAAGGTAAGATCGAGGTTGAAAGTGAGTTAGGCAATGGCACTGAGTTTAAAATTACCTTCCCTAAGGATAAGCTTTGTCATAATTATTTGGATGAATAAGGGCTTTTGGATAGTCTAGTTAAAAAAAATCTTTAGAAAAACACTTTTTTTGCGTGACTTTGGTAAAAGGTTGCGCATTTTTTTTGCGTTGATATTTTCTTTATATAACAAAATAGTATTATATCCACGGCAGATATGTGTTTTTCGTTAAGACTTAATTGTGTTTTTCAGGAGTTTAACCTATGCAACAACATTTAACTGATAAAAATATTGCTTTGGATTTAGTCCGAGTAACTGAAGCTGCAGCTTTGGCAGCTGCTCGTTATATTGGTCGTGGTGATAAAGAATCTGTTGATGCTGCTGCAGTAGACGCAATGAGAATTGCCTTCCAAGGATTGCATGTTCGTGGAACTGTGATTATTGGTGAAGGTGAAAAAGATCACGCTCCAATGTTATTTAATGGTGAGAAGGTTGGTTTTGGCGATGGCATGGAGGTCGATGTAGCAGTTGATCCTATTGATGGTACCAGTTGTGCAGCTTTTGGTAGACCTAATGCTATTGCAGCAGCCGGCATTGCCGTTAAAGGTTCCATGTTTAATCCAGGCCATAGTTTCTATTGTGAAAAAATCGCTGTTGGTCGAGAGGCTGCAGGTGTAATTGATATCGATGCTCCTGTAAAAGACAATATTATTAACGTCGCAAAAGCTTTAGGCAAAAATGTTAATGAGTTAAATGTTTTTGTTTTAGACAAACCTCGTCACACCAAGCTCATTCAAGATATTAGATTAGCCGGCGCTCGCGTAATGTTGCACTCTGAGGGTGATATTATGGCTGCCATTATGGCCGTAGATCCTCAAGCTCCAATTGATATGTTAATTGGTGTTGGTGGTACTCCTGAAGCTGTTGTAAGTGCTTGTGCAATTAAGGGCACTGGCGGACAAATGTTAACTCGTTTAGCTCCAAGAAGTGAAGCTGAGCGCGATGCTATTATTGCTGATGGTATTGATCTTAAAACTATTCGTTCTATAGATGATTTAATTACATCAGATCAGTGTTATTTCTCTGTATCAGGTGTAACAGATGGCGAGCTTTTAGATGGAGTTCGTTATAAGGGAGAATACGCTATTACCTCTTCTTTAACCTCTCGTGGCCGTACCGGAACTCGGCGTTATATTCAAGCTTGGCACGATAGAGCCAAGCTCTCTAAGATGAGCTCTGTCGCTTACTAAAAAATTAAAGTGCCTCTTATTAAAATGAGAGGCATTTTTTTTATTTTTAATGGGGGGGGGATTTAAGAAAATTTATACTTCGTCATAATTTCTAAAAATTTTTTTCATTATTACAAATATTTGTGTGAGGGTACACTTATTGGATTTAGTCTTTAGGTGTTATGATATTAGTGCCCAAAAGGCTTTATTCAGTTTTAAAAAAAGGCTAATTAAAATGAAAAAAATTACTGCAATTATCAAGCCCTTTAAATTAGATGATGTACGCGAAACTTTAAGCGCTAATGGTATTTCTGGAATGACCGTTTCAGAGGTGAAGGGTTTTGGCCGTCAAAAGGGGCATACTGAGTTATATCGTGGTGCTGAGTATGTCGTTGATTTCCTGCCTAAAGCCAAAATTGAATTAGTTGTTGCCGATGAAGATGTTGATGTTTGCATCAAGGCAATCAATAGCGGTGCTCATACTGGAAAAATTGGTGATGGCAAGATTTTTGTAAGCAATGTAGAGCGCGTTATTCGTATTCGTACTGGTGAAGAAGGCGATGACGCCATTTAAGGCAATCGCTAGCTTGTTTATATAATTTAAGTCAGGTTTTTATGCTTAAACTGCCATCAATTATTAAATATTTATCAGGCATTGCTTTAGTGTCTGCTTGTTTATGCGGATGTTCCACAACGCCTCCTCAAAATCCTGAAAATTTATGCTCTGTATTTCAGGAAAAGGATAGTTGGTACATGGCAGCTCATAAAGTTCATAATCGCTATGGAGTTCCAATAAATGTAGCAATGGCTATTATGGCTCAAGAGTCAGGCTATGTAGAGGATGCTCAACCTCCAATGCGATGGTTTTTATTTGTTCCTTATGGTCGCGGTAGTAGCTCATACGGTTATGCTCAGGCTCAAGATGAGGTTTGGGAAGAGTATGTAGCTGAACAAGGTTCTTTTTTCTCAGACAGAGATGATTTTGCAGATGCTTTAGACTTCATCGGATGGTATATGCAAAAGACTCGTCAAAAGAATAATATTCCTTATAGCGATGCATACAACCAGTACCTAAATTACCATGAAGGATGGGGAGGTTTTAGCCGCGGAACTTATGCTAAAAAAACTTGGCTTAAAAATGTAGCAAAAAAAGTAAAAACTCGAGCTGAGCGTTATCGTCAGCAGTTATTGCATTGTAATTTATATTGATAGAAATAAGGTTGGACTATGCCTTTAGTTGACAGTTTCCTTGTAGACCATACAATCATGCCAGCTCCATCAGTTCGCTGTGCTAAAACTTTAACAACTCCGCATGGAGATCGCATTGAAGTATGGGATTTACGCTTTGTTAAGCCAAATACCAAAATGATGCCAGAAAAGGGTATTCATACTTTAGAGCATTTTTTTGCTGGCTTTATGCGTGAACATATCAATAAACCTATGGAAATAGAGGTTATTGATATTTCTCCTATGGGATGTAAGACTGGCTTTTATATGAGCTTAATTGGTAAAGCTTGTGGTGATGATGTTGCCAAGAGCATGTTAGCTTCTATGAAAGACATTTGTAATTTAAGCGATGATACAAAGATCCCTGCATCAAATAAATATCAGTGTGGATCTTGTGATTTACATTCTTTAAAAGAAGCCAAAGAGATTGCATCTGAGGTTATTGAAAAAGGAATCAAGGTCGTTTTAAACGAAGATATTGTTTTAGATCCTAAAAAAATAGCGGATCTTGCCTAGTGAATAAAGCTGTTTTTTTTGACCGTGATGGAGTTATAAATGTCGATCACGGTTATGTTGGTGATATTGCAAAGTTTGATTTTATCAAAGGTGTAAAAGAGGCTTTAGCTGATATTAAAGCAGCTGGTTTTCTCACCGTCATGGTTACCAATCAATCAGGTATCGCAAGAGGTTTTTACACCGAAGCTGATTTTAAAAAGCTTTCTTTATACATGCAGTCTGTTTTAGACCTATATAAAGCAAGATTTGATTTAATTTTATATTGTCCACACCATCCTCAGGCAAAACTTGCAGCATACAGAAAAGTATGCAATTGCCGCAAACCAAATCCTGGAATGATTTTAGAAGCTGCCTCTAAGCTTAATATAGATTTAAGTCAATCAATCATGATAGGAGATCATCTATCTGACTTAAAAGCTGCTACAAATGCAGGTATTAAATATACTGTTTTGCTTACAAATGGCGCATATGATGAGGCTCAAAAAGCTCCTTTTGTGGATAAATATCTAGATCTTGCAAATTATGTTGAGTCAATGAGAAATATTTTCAAAAAAAGTAATCATTTTTGAAATATTAGGAATAAAATGTACCCAACTTCAGTTGATGAGGTAATAGGCTGATAGAAATAAATAAGCTAAAAAGATAGTTTAAATTATTTTTTCGGTTTATGTGCTAAAAGCCCATTTTTATATTAGAATACAAAAGGCAATGAGGCATAACGCTTCATTGTTTGTAATATAAAGTTTTGGAGATAAAAATGAACAAGTTCCAGGCTATGTTAGGCGTTGTTGCCGTTGGTGCTACTGTTTTAGTAGGCTGCGCTGATACCTCTGCTTTAGAGGCTAAGATCGACGCTATTCAGGCTGATGTTGATGCTTTAAAGGCTCAGCAGTCCAAGTTAGCTAACGATGTTGCTTTCGTTAAGTCTGATGCTGCCCGTGCTAACGAGCGTTTAGACAACTTAGCTCGTCGTTACAAGAAATAATTTCTTTGTAAATTTTGATTTAAAAAGGCTCTTTATGAGCCTTTTTTTATTTCTGTTTTTTATCTGTTTAAATTATTGAAATTTAGCTTTGTTTGAAAATGCATTGTATGCGTTTAGGCTATATTAAATAAAAATCCTTTTCTTTAAATTTTCTTTATTAAGATCATAAACACCTAAATTACTCTCATTCCTATATGCTAGTGTTTACGGCATTACTAAAAGTTCTTACTCTAAATAGAATTTGTCTTTCATTAGAAATTTATAAAAAAGAAGACTCTTTTTATATATAGGTAGTTTCTTTTTTATGGTCTTTAATCTCTCTTTTATATAGAAATAAATAAAAAACAAAACATAACAGAGGGTGTCTACAGCTTTAATTATAAAAAATAAAGAATAAACTTACATTTTAGTGAGAAAGATCAAAAAAAATTTAAACTAAAGAATCGCATAAAAAAGCCAAAAGCAAAAAAAAGATC
>Freddie_p2__coassemble_2718_pt1 | contig 10900 bp, 8 predicted proteins | sample Freddie_p2__metabat2_high_PE_038 | metagenome-assembled genome bin Freddie_p2 | reverse complement strand
ATATGAAAAAAAGACCTTTTCTTTTTATTCATAAAGAAAAGGTCTTTTGAGGATTATTTCTTTTTATGGGTACTATCCTCGCCCATAGCTGAGTTCATTTTGGCGTGGAATTTTTTCTTTAAGTAAATTGCTAAAATAATTACAAGTAAAATTCCTAAGCAAAGATAAATTGCAGATTGAACATCATGGACATAAGACATTAACAAATCACGATTGTCGGCAAAGAAGAAGCCTAAATAGATCCAAACTGGGACTGAAATTAAGGCAGCTAAACCATCCATGACAATGAATGTTATAAATGAAATACGGCGACTCATACCAGCAACTAAATAAATAGGGGATCTAAGACCTGGTAAGAATCTGGCTACGAATAATAAGCCTAAACCATATTTTTTAAACTTCTGCTGAATTTGCGAGAAGCGACGCGGGGAGAGAATGCGTCTGAAGGTCCTAATTCTTTGAATGCGGTAACCAAAGATACGACCACCTAAAAACATGGTGCTATCGCCAATGAGTACACCTAAAAGACCTACAAAACACATAACGTGAGGATTTGTATAACCTAATCCTGAAATGATACCACCTGAAACTAAGGTAATATCTTCAGGAACAGGGAGACCAAAACCACATAAAATTAAAATAGCAAATACGGCTGCATAACCGTATTGAACGAAGAAAGAAACAAGAAAATCTAGCAAAATTGAGCCTATAAATTTAACAAATGCAAATTAAAGTATATTTTATCAGATCTATTTTTTTGTCTGATTTACATTTTAGCTCCGGCATAGTTGAGCTGAGACCAAGCCTCATATGCTACAACTGCAACAGAGTTTGAGAGGTTTAAACAGCGACTATTTGGCATCATCGGGATACGGATGCGTAAATTTTCAGGGACTACTGCGTAAACTTCATCAGAAAGACCTTCTTTTTCGCGACCAAAAATTACATAGTCGCCATCTTCAAATTGAAATTGATGATGACAAATAGAGGCTTTGCTTGAAGAGGCAATCAGACGATGTGGCTTTTCTTTCTCTAAAAATTGTTGGAAATTTACGTGCACAGTCAGATTGGCAAGTTCATGGTAATCAAGTCCTGCTCGCATTAAGCGCTGGTTATCAAGATAAAATCCTAAAGGTCCAATAAAATGCAATCTGGCGCCACAATTTACACTCAAACGAATAACATTGCCGGCATTTGAAGGCATTTCTGGCTGATAAAGTACCAAGTTGATCATGACATATTCCTTGTTTTTAAACCGCGATTATTGTATCTCATTATTACAAATTACCAAGGAAAAAAATTAGTTACAAACGAGAAATAATAGCGTATTTAGGGCTTTTCTTCTGTATTTTTCTAAAATTGCGACACCTTTGCAAAGGTGATAATATGCAAAGATCTTAAATAATTAGTAATACTGAAAATAAATCTTTTAGAGTCAAATACATATAAATTATCCGCAAGGATTTTAAAGGTTGGAGGAAATATGTTTTCACGTCCCGCTTTAGGAACGGAAAAAGACCATACCGGCTTAAGAGGCAAGATCGTTTTAGGCTTATCAGTAGTTCTTACAGCTATATGCCTTATATTCATGCTTTTTTACCGTAATGAGCAGTCTTCTGCTTTAAACGGTGAGCTTTTAGGAGCCTCAGGCAGTACCGCTCTTTTAAATGATGAAAATAGTTCTTTTTTAGGAAAAGTCTTTGAGTATTTTGGAGGCGTTACCTATTTATTTCCTCTGTTGATTGTTTATGGAGCTTATAAGCTTTTTTATAAACGTTTTTCTTGGAAAGAGATTGATTTCTTTGTTATAGGAACATTTGTTGTTGGCTTTAACTTTTTAGTTATAGGCTTGTGCTCTTTATTTTCTGTTCTTTTTGTAGCAGGAGAGACTGGAGCAGGTGGCATGTTAGGTGATTTTTTAACCATTGCTCTTTTTAATAAATTGCCATCTTATGCAGCAATGGCTGTGCCATTAGTATTAACTTTATGTGGTTTATTTTTATTTACTCATAGATCTCCTATGTGGTATTGCGATGCTATAGGTTCTTTAATTTGTGGCAGTATTCCTTTTATCGATAAAGGCAACGACAATCATGAAAACGTTGAAAAGGAAAAGCAAACAGAAGAGAACTTGGAAGATGAAATTAGCATTAGTACAATACCATCTGAGATAAAGGATGATCGTAAGCCGCAAACTCCTTTAAATCCGGTAATGCATGACAAGGAGCCGGTATTTGGTAATGATTTTGCTGAAGGAGAGCCTAAAGAGAGAAGTTCTGTAAATTTAGCTTCTAAATTTACAGCCATGGATGACGATCCTCCACGTATTTATAATGGACCTGATAATAACTTTAATCGTAAAGCTAATAATCCAAAGCCTCAACAAAAGATAGAACCTTTATTTGGTGCAAATGTTGGTAATAACCAAGAATCTTTTAATCAAGGTTATGCTAAAAACAACAATGAGAATATGTTTGCAAGAGATAACTTATCTTATGGTGATAATGTATCTTCTGCAAATTATGGCAGTGATAATAAAGGCTATAGCCCTAATAATTCTCAAGGGGTTTTTGCAGATAACAATTCAAATGACACTTCATCTTTTGCAGATACCAGTGCTTACAGACAAAATAATACGTCAAATACCTATTACAATAATCGATATGACAATAATGCCTCTTTAGGATCTAATGTCACTACGCCTAATAGTAACTCTTATTCTAACAATCAAAATGTTAGTAAAGATCCTTATTTGTACTCTCAAGAAAAGATGGGTACGCCTGTATACAATAAATCGTCTACTCCAACTACGATTATTCGTCGTAATACAGGCAATATTTTCAATGCTAAAAGCCCTAATAGAGTTGAGAATAATAAGGCTCCAACAACTATTATTAACTCCAATAGAATTGAGCCTAAATTTGAAAGCCCTAATAACAATAGCGCTTTAAATGAAGCTAATAATAGCCAAACTACCATCATAAATTACAACAGACAAGAAAGCTTTATAAAACAAGATAGAAGTGTTGAAACTCAAAAAGTTTTGGCATCTGAAGAAAAAATTGATGGTGTGACTACTCTTATAAATAGAGCACCTGAGGTAAAGCCGGTTAATTTTACAGCTCCGGAAGTTTCTATGTATGAAAAAGAAGATAATACTTTAGGTGGAAGCTTTACTCATAATGATGAAAATCAAAACTTTAATGAAAGTGCTTATATCCCTCAATATGAAGAGGAAAATGAGAACATTATTTCATTTAATGAAGCTTCTGATTTTAATGATAAAGATGAGGATCCTAATGCCTTTGAGATAAATAATCTTTCAAATGCATTTATTCCTTCTGATACGGAAGATCCACATGTATTAGTGCGTGATAACTCTGATCTTATTTCAGAAAAAGATCTTAATTATGATGCCAATAATTTAGGTACAAGAGGTGTTTTACCTCAAGAGCAGACATTAGTTTCTAATTCTGTAAAGGAAAATGAGGTTGTAGATGTTGAGCCTTATGAAGAAAGAGAGACTCAAAATGAACGCCTAAATAATTTAATAACTCAGGAAAATGTCAAAGCTCATGATGTTCAAGATGCTAGCTTTGTAAAATCTTATGCTCCAAATGAAGAGTCAACAAAGATGCAAGGTTTGACCTCCATTAAAGAGAGTTTAGGTAATTTAACTCAAAAACCTGAGGAAAATCCTTTAACAGTTTTTCCAACTAAAAACTACGCCTGCTCTATACAAACAGTGCCAACACATGAGTATGGTGATTGGCGCCCACCTTTCTCTTTATTGAAGTTATCTGACAATAAAGTACAGATGGATGAAGATGCCGTAAAGGGAATTATTGAGCGTATTGATAAGTTCATGGTGGACTTTAAGATTAAAGCCCGCGTAGAGCGTTATTTATCAGGTCCTGTAATTACTCAATACGACTTAAGATTAGCCCCAGGTGTTAAATCATCAACCATTCGTGGTGTGCAGATGGATTTAACTCGTAATTTATTAGTTAAATCTGTACGTATTTTAGACGTAGTTCCAGGCACTCCTTATGTAGGACTTGAGTTACCAAATCCAAAGCGTCAGTTAATCACATTAGGTGATGTTGTAACTCAAGACGCTTTTGTGCATACCAAAGCTTCATTGCCAATTTGTTTAGGTGTAAATGCAGTAGGTAAACCTGTAGTCGCTGATTTAACTCAAGCCCCTCATTTACTTATTTGTGGTACCACAGGTTCAGGAAAATCTGCAGGTGTTAACTCTATGATTTTGTCATTGCTTTTGACATGTTCTCCATCAGAGTTAAGACTTATCTTAATTGATCCTAAGCAGGTTGAATTTAGTTTATATTCAGGACTTCCACATTTAATTACCCCAATTATTATTGAGACAGAGCCGGCATTGGCAGCTTTAGATTGGCTTGTAGGCGAGATGGAACGTCGTTATACCTTAATTCGTAATATGAGTGTTCATACTATCGATGAGTGTAATGCTTTAATTCGTCAAGCTGAATCTCAAGGCGAGGTCGTGTACGACCCTTCTTGGAGTGCTGATATGGGTGGTACTCCTCCAATCTTAAAACCATTACCTAAGATTGTGCTTATTATTGATGAGTTTGCTGATTTAATGGCAACTTCAGCTGGTAATAAGAAGGGATCTCGTAATATGGAGACTTTATTACGCCGTATTACAGCTAAAGCTCGTGCAGCAGGTATTCATCTTATTATGGCAACTCAGACTCCAAGATCTGATGTTGTAACAGGTGTGATTAAATCTAACATTCCATCACGTATTGCCTATACCGTACAGTCAAGCTTAGATTCTCGTGTAATTTTAGATGAGACTGGTGCTGAAAACTTGCTTGGCAATGGTGATATGTTAGTTAACTTCCAAAAACTTGAAGGTTCTAAGACATTCCGTGCCCACGGTCCATTTGCTTGTAATGATGATGTGAAGAAAATCGTTGCCGCATGGGTCGATTATGCAGGCGAACCTGAGTATATCGAAGGTGTTACTGATTATGATGATGAAAGTGAGGAGGAGACTCGCGGTGAAGATATCCCAGGTCAAACTCCAGGGACTGACAAGATTTTTGATCAAGTTGCACAATATGCTCGTGAGTACTATGCAACAAAGCAAAAGTCCCCACCAATTAGCGATATTCAAGTTAACTTTAATGTAGGATATGCTCGTGCCAAACGTCTTAAGATGCAGCTTATCCGTGAAGGTGTTGTTGAGGATTAACATGAAAAAGTTTATAAAAGTTTTATCTTTATGTGCTTTATCTTTAGGTGTTTTTACTGTTCATGCTGATCCTATGCACGACCTGCAAAAAAGTTTGAGTAATTTTAATGCCTTAAGCTGTGATTTTACTCAAGAGGTTTATAAAGCTGACGGTGCAAAATTGTCAGAGTCTCAAGGCAGACTTTTAATATCAAAGCCTGATAAGCTTTTGATGCATACACAAAGTCCAGATGAGCAATATTTATTAACCAAAGATAATGCTGTTTATTTTTATGATCCTTTTGTAAATCAGGTAACTATATTTTCAGTTAGTGATTTAAATACTGCTCCTTTTTTGTTGTTAAATTCAAATGACAAGAAGTTGTGGAATAAATATGAGGTTATTAAAGTTGACGGTGGCTATACCTTAAAAGCAAAGGATAAAGGAGATTTAAAATCCATTACTTTGAAGTTTTCGGGTAATGTTTTAAACACTTTGTCATTATCAATGAGAAATGGCAATGTGAATACCTACAAGTTAAACAATCAGTCAACAAATGTTAATGTGAATGATTTTTTTGTAGATATTCCTGATGATGCTGAGGTTGATGATGAGCGTCGATCCCACTGATTTATTTAGCTCACAGCTTTTGGCCGATGAAGATGAAAAGAAGGCCAAAATCGAAGAAGAAAATTTAAAATTTGCGCCTTTGGCGTCAAGACTTAGACCAAATAATATTGATGAATATGTAGGACAAAGCCATCTCCTTTCAAAGGGGATGCCTTTGCGTGTAGCCTTAGATCATGGGCAAATTTACTCCATGATTTTGTGGGGCCCTCCGGGAGTTGGTAAAACTACATTAGCGTTGATGTTTGCAAAAGCTTCGAATGCTTTTTTTGAGCAATTACCGGCGGTAACATCTGGCGTTAAAGATATTCGAGAGGCTATATTAAGAGCACAGATTCGTAAGCAAAGAGGCATGAGAACTTTATTATTTGTAGATGAGGTTCATCGCTTTAATAAGTCTCAACAAGATGCTTTTTTACCACATATAGAAAATGGCACCATTATTTTTATTGGTGCTACTACAGAAAATCCTTCCTTTAGTGTTAATCAGGCATTACTTTCAAGATCTAGAGTTTATGTTTTAAAAAAGCTTAATGAAGAAGAGCTTAAAAAACTTTTAGATATTGCATTAACTTCAGAGCGCGGATTATTAAACGACAACATAAAGCTTGATGAAGGTGCAAAAGAGGTTTTAGTAGAACTTGCCGATGGTGATGGGCGTCATCTTTTAAATCTTTTGGAAATGTCATCTGAGCTTGCAGCTCCTTTAAAGACTGGTGAGAGGCTTATTACTAAAACCATGGTAGGAGCGGTTGCAGGTAAGCGTCTTTTAAATTATGACAAAGGCGCTGATGCTTATTATGAGTTAATTTCAGCTTTCCACAAATCTGTGCGTGGTAGTGCTCCTGATGCCGCTCTTTATTGGTATTCAAGAATATTAGAAGCAGGAGGAGACCCTTTATATGTAGCACGCCGTCTTTTGGCTATTGCTACAGAAGATGTGGGGCTTGCAGATCCAAGAGCTATGACTGTGGCTTTAAATGCTTGGGATATTTTTGAGCGTATTGGAGCTTATGAAGGTGAAAGAGCAATTGCAGAGGCTACAGTTTATCTTGCCTTAGCTCCTAAGAGTAACCATCTTTATGTGGCATTTAATAAAGCAAAAGAGGAAGCACAAAAAACAGGGCGTTTAGAGGTTCCTTTATATTTACGTAATGCTCCAACAAAGCTTATGGAGTCTTTAGGATATAAAGAGAGTTATCGCTATGCGCATGATTTCCCTGGTGCTTATGCAGATGGAGAGTGTTTCTTTCCAAAAGAGCTTTGCGGTACGGTTTATTATGAACCTTCAGATAGAGGTTATGAGGAGATTTTAGCTCGTAAAAAAGAATATTTAAAACAACGAGACCATTTATCAACTATGAAAAGATATCCTGAGGGATTTGTAGGAGATAAGTGCGTAAATCGCTCTGACGATAAAAAAGACAGTTAAATTTAAAAAAAGCTTTTGCTAAAGTAAAGATAAGCTTAAGGTTATAAGGCTATTTTAGTTTTCAATATGGTAAAATATGTAACGAAAAACTTTTCAGCTTAAGTTGCAAAAGCATTAGTTAAGCACAAATACGGTATTTATTCATGCTCGATTCAAAATATCTGCGCGGTGATATTGAAGAGGCTAAACAGCGCCTCGCTACCCGCAATTTTACTTTAGACACTGCCAAAATTCAGGAACTTGAGGCTATCCGTAAAGAGTCCATGACTCGTACTCAGGAGCTGCAGGCACAGCGTAATTCTTTATCTAAGAGTATAGGTAAGGTATTAAAAGCTGGCGGTGATGCTGCTCCTATTAAAGAGCAGGTTGCCAAAATCAGCGCTGAGCTTTCTGAGGTTAAGAAACGTCAGGATGAGGTTCTCGAGCAGTTACGTCAAATCGCTTTGACTATCCCTAATTTACCTGATGCAAGCTGCCCATTAGGACCTGATGACAGTGCTAACGTTGAGGTTAGAAAGTGGGGCACTCCTCGTACTTTCGAATTCCCTGTAAAAGATCACGTTGCTATCGGTGAAGGTTTAGGTATGCTCGATTTTGAGCGTGCTCGCAAGGTTTCTGGTGCTCGTTTTGCCTTTATGACTGGCCCAATTTGCGCCTTACACAGAGCCTTAGTTCACTTAATGCTTGATTTACACCATGAGCAGGGTTATACAGAGGTTTATACTCCATATCTTGTAAACTTAGATTCTTTATATGGTACAGGCCAGATGCCTAAGTTTGCAGAAGATTTATTCCACACAAGCTTAAATGGTGATGCTGATGGTGATGATGTAAATCGTCATTTCTGCTTGATCCCTACAGCTGAGGTTCCTCTTACCAATATGGTTCGTGATGAGATTATCCCTGAGGATAAGCTCCCAATTAAGATCACAGCTCATACTCCTTGTTTTAGATCTGAGGCCGGTTCTGCAGGTCGTGATACTCGCGGTTTAATCCGTATGCACCAGTTTGATAAAGTTGAGATGGTTCAGATCGTAAAGCCTGAGGATTCTTGGAAGGCTTTGGAGACTTTAACTGCTGATGCTGAGGCTGTATTGCAGGCTTTAGAGATCCCTTACCACGTTGTAGCTCTTTGCACCGGTGATATGGGCTTTAGCTCTGCTAAGACCTATGATATTGAAGTTTGGCTCCCAGCTCAGAATACTTATCGTGAGATCTCCTCTTGCTCTAACTGTGTAGATTTCCAAGCTCGCAGAATGCAAGCACGTGTACGTCGTAAGGACGGCAAGATTGAGTTAGTTCATACTTTAAATGGTTCTGGCTTAGCTGTCGGTCGTACCTTAGTTGCAGTTTTAGAGAACTATCAAAATGCTGATGGTTCTGTAACTGTTCCTAAGGTTTTACGTAAGTACTTAGGTGGTCTTGAGATCATTACCCCAGAGACTAGGTAATGCTAACAGCTTTAGATTGGGCCATGGTGGTCATTGTTGGATTTTCATCCTTAATGTCTATTATTCGTGGCTTCGTACGCGAGGCCGCTTCCATTTTGGCATGGATTGCGGCCTTCATAATTGCCGGTCGCTTTTATCCTCAGGCAGCCCCTTTTTTTACTTTTTCGCAAGATGAGCTTACACGTACCATTTTGGCAATTTTGATATTGTTTATATCAACTTTGCTTATTACAGGATTTATTGGTACAGCAATTTGTTCATTAGTGCAGAAAGCTGGGTTGTCTAGTTTTGATCGCCTTTTAGGCGTTGCTTTTGGTATAGTGCGCGGAGTTTTAGTCTTAAGCGCAGCTTTAGCTTTATTACAAATTGCGTTTAGATTGCATATTCTGTCGTTTATTACCGAAAAGCAATGGTGGAGCGAATCGGTTTTTATTCCGGAATTACAAAGAATTGTCAATTGGTTCTTTATATACATGGGTACACCTGTAGGAGCTTGATATATGTGCGGTGTTGTTGGTGTTGTCGGTTTTTCTCCGGTCAATTTGGTTCTTTATAATTCTCTGCAGGTGTTGCAGCACCGCGGTCAGGACGCTGCTGGTATTGTTACTGTTGATGATCAGGACAATTTTCATCAGCGCAAAGCAAATGGTATGGTTACCGAGGTCTTTCAGCAGCGTCATATGATGCGTTTGCGTGGAAATATCGGTATTGCTCATAACCGTTATCCAACCGCAGGTTCTTCCTCAGCAGCAGAAGCCCAACCTTTTTATGTAAACTCTCCTTTCGGTATTGCCTTAGCCCACAACGGCAACCTTATCAACTCAAAAGAATTAAAGCAAAAGTGCATTAGAGCAAGACGTCATGTAAATACTCAGTCTGATTCTGAGATTTTATTAAACATCTTAGCTTGGAAGATTTCTGATATTAAAAATGACGTTCCTACTACTGATGACATTTTCAATGCAGTAAGTGGCGTTATTGATGAGATCAAAGGTGGCTATGCTGTAGTATCTGTTGTTTTAGGTGTAGGCTTAATTGCTTTCCGTGATCCTAATGGCATTCGTCCTATGGTTTTAGGTAGCCGAAAGACTGCAGATGGTCGTACTGAGTACATGGTTGCATCTGAAAGCGTTGCTTTAGATGTTTCAGGTTTCCGCCTTGAGCGTGATGTTGAGCCAGGTGAGTGCATCTTAATCAATAAGGAAGGCCAGTTATTCTCTCGCATTTGCGCTAAGAACCCACGTTTACAGCCTTGCATCTTTGAGTATGTATATTTTGCAAGACCTGATAGTGTCATAAATGGAGCTTCTGTTTATGCAACTCGTGTGCGCATGGGTACCAAACTTGCTCAGCAGATTAAGCGTAACTATTCTGATCTTAAGATTGATGTAGTTATTCCTATTCCTGATACTTCTATTGATATTGCAGTCCAGATTGCTCGTTATTTGGATGTTCCTTATCGTCAGGGCTTCGTTAAGAATCGTTATGTTGGACGTACCTTCATTATGCCAGGACAAAAGGCTCGTCAGAAGTCCGTTCGCAGAAAGTTAAATCCAATTCCAGCAGAGTTTGCAGGAAAGAGAGTTTTACTTGTTGACGATTCTATCGTTCGTGGTACTACTTCTTTACAGATTGTAGAGATGGCTCGTGAGGCTGGTGCTTTAGAGGTTTACTTCGCTTCAGCATCACCTGAAATCAGATATCCAAACATTTACGGTATTGATATGCCAACTTCTGATGAGCTTATTGCTTATGGCCGTGATAACAAGGAAATCTGTGAGAAGATTAAGGCTGATGCTTTGATTTATCAGTCATTAGATGATCTCAAAGACTCTGTTACAGAAGAGAACCCAAAACTTACAAGCTTTGATTGCTCTATCTTTACCGGTGAGTACATTGTTCCTCCTGCTGACAATTATTTTGATGAAATTGCAGCTCAAAGAAATGATGATGCTAAAGCTGATAAGGCTTGGAAGGATTCATCTGATGCCGATGAGTTAGATATTTTTAATATCTAATTTTAAAATTAAGTTTTAATTTATAAAATCTAAAATTATTACCCCGCAGTGGGTAGACCCCAATATGTTGAATAAAACTATTGGGGTTTATTTTATACCTAAACTTTGCTCGAAATTATATGTTTAGGTAAGTCTATATAAAGCTGGATT
>Freddie_p2__coassemble_2654_pt1 | contig 11295 bp, 11 predicted proteins | sample Freddie_p2__metabat2_high_PE_038 | metagenome-assembled genome bin Freddie_p2 | reverse complement strand
CTGGTCAATTTTGTATATTATTTTCCAGGGATCCCACAGATTTGGCGATGAGCCATTATTTTATATATCAATTAAAACAAAAGCGGTAAAAATACCGCTTTTGTAATCTTTAATGATGATTATTTGTCAGCAGGAACATCAGAACCTGAGGAGGTGGTCTCAACTGCTGGAACATCAGAGTTTACAACCGGAACATCTGGAACCTTAACAGTCTCAGTTTGCTCAGTTGCAGCCTCAATGTTGCTAAAAGAGCTGTGCTCCTGATGAGCCTCTTTCTGCATCCAACCGATAAACAGGCAGATACCAAAGAAAGCGACAATCAAAATCCAAGTAGATCTGGTTAAAAAGTTGCCAGAACCGGCTGAACCGAAAACAGTATTGGAAGCACCGGCGCCAAATGAAGCACCCATGCCAGCACCTTTACCCTGCTGGACTAAGATTAAAGCCACTACGGCAATGCAGACTAATAAAAAAATAACAATTGTAGCTTCGTACATAATAAATCAGAACCTTAAATACGCACCGATACCCATATGAGGGTGCATAATAACGTCTAAAAGCGTTTTTTTCAAGCGCTTTCACCTTCTGCCTGATGAATGATTACATCGGCAATACGTTGAGCTTTGGTGTGAACATCGTTTCTATCAGGACCTTCAACCATAACTCTAACTACAGGCTCAGTGCCGCTCTTACGTAAAAGAACACGACCACGTTCACCTAAAGAAGCCTCAACATCATGAACTTCTTTTTGTACCTTAGAATCATTTATATCAAATCCTGCAGTTAAGCGGACATTTATAAGCTCCTGAGGGAACATAAATAAATCCGATGATAACTCTTCTAAAGTCTTTTGCTGATGCAGGCATGCTTTTAATACCTGTAAGGCGGAAATGATACCATCTCCTGTAGTAGTGTAATCTAAACAAATGATATGACCACTGTTCTCACCACCTAATCTCCAACCTTTTTCAAGTAAGGTCTCCATTACATAGCGATCACCTACAGAAGTACGAACAAAATCAATGTTCTTACGCTTTAATGCAAACTCAAAGCCTAAGTTTGACATGAGGGTACCTACAACACCACCTACCAGCTTATTACGCATCTTGCGGTCGCAGGCAATAACATACATAAGATTATCGCCATCGTGCATATGACCTTTGCTATCAACCATCAATACACGATCACCATCACCGTCAAAAGCAATACCTAAATCAGCTTTAGTGGCCAATACCATATCAACTAAGGCCTGAGGATGAGTTGAACCTACACCATCATTGATGTTAATGCCATTTGGATTATCACCCATAACAATCACATTTGCGCCAAGCTCACGGAAAACAAGCGGGGCTACATGATAGGTAGCGCCATTGGCGCAATCTAACACAATAGTTAAGCCATCTAAGCTCAAATGAGAGGCAAAAGTACTCTTGCAAAACTCAACATAACGGCCAGGGGCATCGTCTTGACGATAAGCTCTACCAAAGGCTGAAGGATCTGCAAGTTTTAAATCATTGCTATCTAAAACACGCTCAATTTCAAGCTCAACCTCATCTGGAAGCTTAGTGCCTTCAGAAGAGAAGAACTTAATACCATTATCATAATAAGGATTATGAGAGGCACTAATCACAACACCTAAATCAGCACGAAATGCTCTTGTTAAATAAGATACTGCTGGAGTTGGCATAGGTCCTAACATGACAGGGCTAATACCTGATGCTGAAAAACCTGCCTCTAAAGAAGCCTCAAGCATGTATCCTGACAGACGGGTATCCTTACCAATAATTACACGACCGCCATTTGCCTTGGCTAAAACTTTACCAGCTGCCATGCCCAGACGGATTGCAAACTCAGGAGTAATCGGATATTGACCGACTCGACCTCTAACGCCGTCAGTACCAAAATATTTTCGTTGCATTTTTATTCCTTATGACGTTTTCTACGCTCAGAAAGCTTATCGCGTAAATTGCGGAAACGTCTTATTATGGCTTTGGATAATCTAAAAGGCTTTGCATTAACTAACGACAATTGCCATGTACCTAAAGCCAATGCTATATCTGGAACATTTTCAGTACGTAAAATTTGTACTGTACCTTTTTCAGCACAGAATAAAGCTAAAGTAATACAAATGGCCTTATTGTCTTTTAAAAAAGTCTCATTGGATGACAAAGGACGTGGCAGAGCAAAGGTTAAAGGAACACCAAAGCTATTTAAAGAATCCAATCGTCCTAAAAGCTTTAACTGTGATCTTGCTGATGCGTGATTGCCTAAGAAAGGATCTAAAAGCAGTTTTTTGCGTGATAAGCCACCATTTAAGCAAGCATCAATTCTTTCAAAAAGAAATTCAGATACTGAGGATACAGGATCCCCAGCCTCTTTATCAAAAACTGCATTTTCATCAAACATAAGGCAAACTGGAACATCAAGTTTGGCCACAGTTTCAATAGCGCCATCAAAACGCAATGCATCAGGTGAAATAATCATCTTGGCACCGGCTTTTACTGCGCTTTTCATAACCTCAGGATAGATAGTACTGCAGGCAACAACCAAACGAGTTTTCTCAGAAATCTTTGAGACTACCGGAATTAAAGCCTCAAGCTGCTGTTGTTCACTTACGCTATCGCCTTTGCCATTAAAACCGATTTCTACAAATTCAGCGCCTGCGGCATACATGGCCTCAGCTATCTTAACCTTCTCATCAATATCACAAGGTTCATCCACACTAAGAGGAATAATACCCATGACCTTGGTGATGCTCAGGTCTATATTGCGTTCACCGATTTTTAGCTTCATGCTATCTCCCTACCGCAAGTTACTGCGGGTTTTTGCCATCCTCATTGGATTGTGCACTGTTATCCTGAGCTTTTTCAGGCTCACTCTTAGGTGCATCATCATTACTCTGAGGTTTTTGAGAATCGTTTGAACCATCATTACTGTTAGGTTTTTGATCGCTCTTAGCTTCATCATAGACAATGCTTGGAGCTCTAACTGGGACGCGGTTCATTAAATCATCAATCTGCAAAGAATCAATGGTTTCATACTTAAGCAAAGCATCCTTCATATTCTCAAGAATGTCCTTATTGTCGCTTAAGATCTTCTTTGCTTTGGCATAGCACTCATTGATAATAGATGTAACTTCTTCATCAATAATAAGCGCAGTCTTATCTGACATAGCTTGCATTGAGCTTCCGCCACCGCCTAAGTACATTGAGCCTTCGTTATCCTTTTCATAAAGCATAGGAGCCAAACGCTTACTAAAGCCCCAACGGGTAACCATCTTACGAGCAATGTCTGTTGCTCTTTCAATATCATTGGAGGCACCTGTGGTTACAGCATCCTCACCAAACATCAAGCACTCAGCAATACGACCGGCAAAGAGAGTACTGATATTTGACAATAAATACTGTCGGCTTTGGCTATAACGATCTTGCTCTGGAAGATACATTGTAACGCCCAAAGCTCTGCCTCTTGGAATGATAGAGACTTTATATACAGGATCGTGCTCAGGCATAAGTCTTCCCACAATAGTATGACCTGCCTCATGGTATGCTGTATTGATACGCTCATGCTCAGTCATAGCCATAGAACGTCTCTCAGCGCCCATAAGGAGCTTATCCTTAGCCTCTTCAAACTCAAGCATACTTACAACACGTAAATTCTTACGTGCAGCAGCTAATGCAGCTTCGTTTACAAGGTTTGCAAGTTCTGCACCTGAAAAACCAGGAGTTCCGCGAGCTAATACAGCAGGCTCAACATCCTTGGCCAAAGGTACCTTGCGCATGTGAACCTTTAAGATCTGCTCTCTACCGCGAACATCAGGAAGTCCTACAACAACCTGACGGTCAAAACGACCTGGACGCAATAAAGCTTGATCTAAAACATCCGGACGGTTGGTAGCTGCAATTACAATTACAGCTTCAAAACCTTCAAAACCGTCCATCTCAACTAAGAGCTGGTTTAAAGTCTGCTCACGTTCATCATGACCACCACCTAAACCTACACCACGCTTACGACCTACAGCATCGATCTCATCGATAAAGATGATACATGGAGCATTCTTTTTGGCTGTTGCGAACATGTCACGTACACGAGATGCACCAACACCTACGAACATCTCAACAAAGTCAGAACCTGAAATTGAGAAGAAAGGAACTTTGGCCTCACCTGCAATAGCACGAGCTAATAAGGTTTTACCGGTACCTGGAGGACCTACCATTAAAACGCCACGAGGAATGCGACCACCTAACTTCTGATATTTAGAAGGATCTTTTAAGAAGTCTACAAGCTCTACAACGTCTTCTTTAGCCTCATCACAACCGGCAACGTCTGCAAAAGTAGTTTTAATCTGATTTTCACTTAAAAGCTTGGCCTTACTCTTACCAAAAGATAAAGGATTGCCTTTAGAGCCACCTTGCATCTGACGCATAAAGAAGATCCAAACACCAATGAGTAAAATCATCGGGAACCATGAGACAAAGATTGTCATCAAGGTACTTTGCTCTTCAGGTTTAGTACCTGAAGCTCTGACGTTATGAGAAAGCAAGTTATCCAATAACTGTGGATCAGACAGAGGCATAACGGTGACAAATTTTTCACCAGTACGCTTTAAACCGTTGATCACATTGCCATCGAATACGACTTCCTGGATCTGGTCAGACTGCACCTCGCGTACAAAAGTTGTGTAATCTTCTGCACGGCCTGAGCTGTCGCTGGAATTAAATGACTCAAAGAGCGTCATCAAAATGACGGCTACAACGAGCCATAGGATCAGATTTTTAGTCATATACTCCCTTCTTACTCCGGAATTTGACCGGATATTTCTTCAAATTCTGCAGCAGGACTTACGCCATTTAAAGGATGCCCCTTAAAGCCCATGGCTACCATGTAGACCTCACGGGAACGATCACGAGAGGCATCAGGCTTTCTTACCTTTACCTCTTTAAAATCATTACGTAATTCTTTTAAGTACTCCTGAGAACCTACACCTTGGAAGACTTTTACCACAAAAGTACCGCCGATACGCAATACACGACGGGCCATATCCAAGGCAAGTTCAGATAAAAGCATAGCACGTGGCTGATCGATTGCGGTATTTCCTGACATATTAGGAGCCATATCAGATAAAACCACATTAGCACCTACGCCAATCATAGAATAAAGCTTACAGAAAACCTCATCCTCACGGAAATCTCCTTGTAAAAAGTCAACTCCGGCAATTGGACGCATAGGTAAAATATCGCAGGCGATAAGACGACCGCTATCTCCGATGCATTTAACCGCAAACTCAGACCATCCTCCAGGAGCTGCACCTAAATCAACGACAATATTACCTTGACGAATAATCTTGTCGCGAGATTGCAACTCTTCAAGTTTAAAGGCCGCACGAGAGCGCAAACCTAACTTGTGGGCTTGTTTTACATATTGGTCTGAAAAATGTTCTTTAAGCCAGCGACTTTGGCTGGCAGTTCTTTTTTTGGCTGGCAACAGCTTGATCCCAAGTTAGAAAGATTTAAAATTAATCAAAGTTATTATACAATTTAACGGCATTATATATTAAGTGTTATCTACCTTTTAGCGCAACCTTAGTTACAATAAATTATCATTGAAAGGTCATGTATGTCTTTAAACTCTAAACAGCGTCAGTTTTTAAAAGCGCAAGCTCATGTTTTAAAACCAGTTGTCATGTTAGGTTCCGATGGCTTAAGCGAAGCTGTATTAAAGGAACTTGATAGTTCCATTGAATACCATGAACTGGTAAAAATCAAATTAAATTCAGGCGACGATCGTAAAGAACAGGCCGAAGCTGCAGCTAATGCTGTTAAAGCTGAAGTTGTATCTGTTGTTGGACGTGTAGCTGTATTATTCCGCCAGCGTCCTGACGACAGCCGTTTCATTCTTCCTCGTTAAACTGTATCTAAATTTGATACAAAAGCCCAAAATCTTTTGAACACTATGTTTAAAGATTCTGGGCTTAAAATATTATTTTACGTAAGTGACGTAATTATCTTTGCGCTCTTTGGCTTTAGGCTCGCTTAATGCATAACCTACAACACAAAAGCCAATTCCCTCATAGTCACCTTCAATTCCCCATTTTGCAAGCATAGCTTTGCCTTCTTCAGAATCAAAGATTTCCTTACAACGATGGATCCAGCAACTACCTAAATCCACAGCACAAGCAGCATTTAAAAGATTACCCATAACCAAAGACCCATCATAAAGATGAGTTGGAATAGTACGATCTGCTAATACGGCTAAAACAACCGGAGCACCATAGAAAGGATCGGTTTTAGCTCCATAGTAAAAGGCATTTAACTCAGATAAACGATCTCTTACCTCTTTATTGGTAATTGCAATAATAATTGGTGATTGACGGCCACGACCGCATGGTGCGTAGGTGCCAGCTTTAATGATTTCATCAATAGCGCTGCTATCAGGCATTTTATTTGGATCAAAAGCTCTGACTGAACGTCTTTTAACCATGACATCAATAAAATTCATAAAATTATCCTAAAGTAAAAAATGCCCCCGTAAACTTGCGGGGGCGTTTTTATTAAATGTATTCGACTTTATCAATCTCGTAGGTAACAGTTCCGCGCGGAATGTGAATCTCGATTTCATCACCTTCATACTTACCTAATAAACCACGAGCAATTGGAGTCATGTAAGAGATAAGGTTGGCATCAATATCAGCCTCATCCTCACCTACAATCTTATAGGTAATTTCCTTATCAGTATCTACATCAACTAAGGTTACAGTAGATCCGAAAATTACCTTAGGGGTGCCTGAGGTCTTAAGCTTGGTAACATCAATGATATTTGCAGAGGCTAAACGGCCCTCAATATCCTTAATACGAGCCTCGCACATGCCCTGCTCTTCTTTGGCGGCATCATACTCAGCATTCTCACTTAAATCACCATGGCTACGAGCTTCAGCAATAGCAGCTACGATGCGTGGACGCTCAACAGTCTTTAATCTTTGTAATTCTTTGCGCAGCAGTTCCTCGCCGCGTGGAGTCATAGGAGTCTGATCCATAATTTTATTATTCTGCTCTTTATTTTTTTACGATCCCGCAAGCGAAATCTTTAAAAATCAATAAACAAGCCTCGATTTATCGCAAAAGTTTGAACTGGTGCAGATTTTTCGATGCCATATAAAGAAAAACGCCTAATGAAATTAGGCGCTTGTTTTATCCCGATTCTACACGGTCAAGACCTTAAATTCAAGTCTAAGAGAGGTTATCCCTAGCCTTTAAGATCTGTAAAGAACTGCTTAATGCTGCCTAAAAAGTCATTACTCTTAGGCTTATGCTTAGAAAGCTCACCATGATCAGAATCGGCATTTAATGAAGCCTCAAACTCACGTAATAAGTCTTTTTGCTTAGAAGTAAGTTTTACAGGGGTTTCAACAATAAGCTTGCAATAAAGATTGCCACGCTCTTGAGAATGAATTGAACGAACACCCTGTCCTTTAAGACGCATTACAGTACCAGATTGGGTCTCACTCTTAACGGTAAGGTTTACCTTGCCATCTAATGTTGGGACCTCAACGACACCACCTAAGGCTGCGGTAGTGAAGCTAATTGGTACTTCGCATAACAAGTCATTACCATCACGAGTAAAGATCTTGTGAGGAGCAACCTCAATTAATACATAAAGATCGCCCGATGGAGCACCATTTAAACCGGCCTCACCTTCACCTTGCAGTCTAATACGATCGCCTGAATCTACACCTGCTGGAATATCTACAGTTAAAGTACGAGTATCCTCAACACGTCCCTGTCCGCGGCACTCAGGACATGGATTTACAATAGTACGACCGGTACCACCGCAATGAGGGCAAGTCTGCTCAAAGTTCATAAAGCCTTGACGTACATAGACATGACCTGAGCCATGACAATGTGGACAAGTTTCAACATGACCGCCTGAGGCTGCGCCAGAACCGCCACACTTTTTGCACTTAACCAAGGTTTTAATCTTGATTTGCTTTTTAATGCCCTTTACAGCTTCTTCTAAGGTAAGGTTAATGCGGACGCGCATATCACGCCCAGGGACTACACGAGGTCCTTGCTGACGAGAACGGCCACCACCAAAAATATCACCGAAGATATCGCCGAAAATATCTCCAAAATCACCTTGGCCAAAAGGATTACCACCTGAAGCTTGGCCACCGTTCATGCCCTCAAAACCGAACTGATCGTAAGCTGCACGTTTTTGAGGATCGGACAGAACCTGATAGGCTTCATTAATTTCTTGGAATTTCTTCTCCGCACCCTCTTCATGGTTACGGTCAGGATGGTATTTGATAGCCAGACGTTTGAAGGCTTTTTTAATTGTGGCTTCATCGGCATCTTTAGCCACGCCAAGCACTTCATAATAATCACGTTTTGCGCCCATAAATTCCTCTTTTTTGACAATACAAAAGGCAGATGGGATATTTCCCATCTACCTGTATGTTTATCACTGCACTTTCATAATATTGAAAATGCTAATTATTTCTTGTCGTCGTGAACTTCTTCAAATTCAGCATCTACAACATCATCATCCTTCTTGGCGTTAGATGACTGCTGCTGTTGCTGCTGGCTTGACTGTTGAGCGCTCTGCTGAGCCTGTGCTTGAGCCTGTGCTGCCTGCATTAAGCTCTGAGCAGACTCCATTAAAGCCTTTTCGCACTCTTCAATCTTAGCCTTATCATCACCACGAATTGCCATCTCAAGCTCGTTTAAGGACTGATTTAACTTAGTCTTAGCATCAGAAGGGATCTTATCGCCCAAATCGTTCATCTGCTTGCGAACGGCATGAGCGGTAGCATCAGCACGGTTACGAGCTGCAGCTAATTCCTCAAACTTCTTATCCTCATCTTGGTGAGCTTCAGCTTCATGAACCATGCGCTGAATATCATCATCAGATAATCCTGAAGAAGACTGAATGGTAATCTTCTGCTCTTTACCGGTGTTCTTATCCTTAGCAGATACGTGGATTAAACCATCAGCATCGATATCAAAGGTTACCTCAATCTGTGGAGTTCCTCGTGGAGCTGGAGCAATACCCTCAAGGTTGAACTGACCTAAGGACTTGTTGTCAGATGCACGCTTACGCTCGCCTTGTAATACGTGAATAGTTACAGCAGGCTGATTGTCCTCAGCTGTTGAGAATACCTGAGACTTCTTAGTTGGGATAGTAGTATTCTTCTCAATTAAGGTGGTCATTACACCGCCTAAAGTCTCAATACCTAATGACAGAGGAGTTACGTCTAATAACAGAACGTCCTTCTTTTCACCAGTTAAAACACCGCCCTGAATAGCAGCACCCATAGCAACAGCCTCATCAGGGTTTACATCCTTACGTGGCTCCTTGCCAAAGAAGTCTGCTACTAACTTCTGAACCATTGGCATACGAGACTGACCGCCAACTAAGATTACAGCGTTAACATCAGATGGAGCTAAACCTGCATCCTTTAAAGCAGTTCTTACAGGATCTAAGGTCTTGTTAACCAGATCCTCAACTAAAGACTCAAGCTTTGCACGAGTGATCTTAATGTTCATGTGCTTAGGACCAGTTGCATCTGCGGTAATGTATGGCAGGTTTACATCGGTCTGCTGAGATGAAGAGAGCTCGCACTTAGCCTTTTCAGCAGCTTCCTTCAAACGCTGAAGGGCTAACTGATCTTGGCGGAGATCAACACCATTAGTAGCCTTGAACTCGTCAATGAGGTAATTCATGATACGGTTATCAAAGTCTTCACCACCTAAGTGAGTATCACCATTGGTAGAAAGAACCTCGAAGGTCTTCTCGCCATCAACCTCATCAATATCAATAATAGAAATATCGAAGGTACCGCCACCTAAGTCATAAACGGCAATCTTCTGCTCGCCCTTAGCCTTATCCTCACCATAGGCAATAGATGCAGCAGTAGGCTCGTTGATAATACGCTTTACCTCAAGACCTGCAATACGGCCAGCATCTTTAGTTGCCTGACGCTGAGAGTCATTGAAGTATGCAGGGCAAGTAATAACAGCCTCGGTAACCTCTTCACCTAAGATATCCTCAGCAGTCTTCTTCATCTTCTTTAAGACTTCTGCAGAAATCTGAGGAGGGGCCATGCGCTTATCTCTTACATCAACCCAAGCATCACCATTGTCAGCGCGAACAATCTTAAATGGCATGATGGATAAATCGCGTTGAACCTCGGTATCATCATAACGACGACCAATTAAACGCTTAATAGCAAATAAGGTGTTCTTAGGATTGGTAACAGCCTGACGCTTAGCAGCATCACCGACTAAGATCTCACCATCTTCTGCGTAAGCTACAACTGAAGGAGTTGTACGACGGCCTTCAGAGTTCTCTAATACGCGTACTTTATCGCCATCTAATACGGCTACGCATGAATTGGTGGTACCAAGATCAATACCAATAATCTTTCCCATTTGTTTTTCCTCTAAATTTATTTGTCTGGGATTTATAAACCCCAGCTTTATAATTCTGTACTTTGTCTGATTAACCACATATGGTCGGTGTTTCAGATTTCAAGACTTTATGTGTCTTTTTTTAGCTTTTTTATTTATTAGCCGGACCTGAAGAAACGACAACCATAGCTGCACGTACAACGCGACCGTGTAATAAATAGCCTTTTTGCATTACATTTAATACGTTGTTTGCTTTAACATCATCAGACGGTGCCATAGAAATAGCTTGGTGTTTTTGTGGATCAAAAGGCTTTCCTTGTGGATCTTCAACCTCAACGCCAAAACCATGCATTTCTTTTAAGAATAAAGTTAAGGTGTTTTGTACACCCTCAATCATAGCCTTGGAGCTTTCATCTTGATGAGAATGCTGAATTGCAAGCTCTAAAGAATCAAGTACAGGTAAGAGAGCTTTTACAAACTTCTCAATACCGTATTTGCGCTCACGCTCAACATCTGCCTCAGCACGCTTACGCTGATTGTCAGCCTCAGCGATAGCTCTAACCATTCTTTGTAAATCTGATTTAGCAGCAGCTTCAACTTTCTCTAAATGAGCCTTAAGTGCAGCATTCTCAGATTGGAGAGCTGACATTGGATCCAAAACTTCCGGGGCATTAGCCTTATTCTCAGAGTTTTCAGCGTTTTCAGCCTTAACCTCAGGTTGTTCCTTAACATCCTGTGATGCTTGCTCGTTGTTCATCGAAGCTTCATCTAAAGCCTGTTTATTTTCTGTTTCCGAAGTCTGCATTTCCATACTCTTAAAATTTTAAAAATTTGTGCATTACTGCAATTGTTAAAAAATAAATGGGGCTTTATTTATTCTTTTCAAGAG
>Freddie_p2__coassemble_2636_pt1 | contig 11372 bp, 8 predicted proteins | sample Freddie_p2__metabat2_high_PE_038 | metagenome-assembled genome bin Freddie_p2 | reverse complement strand
TAAATTAGCTTCAATTTGGCTTAAATAGTCTTATATAAAGCTTTTCTGAAATTTAAGTTTATTGAGATAAAGTCGCAAAATAAAAAAAGAATATTTTTTTTAGGATTGTGATCTCGTTTTTTTGGTATAATGCCCGATCAAATTTTAATCAGTTTTGGAGGAATTTATGCTGCGTATAATGGAAGAAGCATTGACATTTGATGACCTTTTACTCGTTCCAGCTCATTCAACCGTATTACCGGCAACCGCAGATCTGCGCACTCGTCTGACTTCCAATATCCAGCTGAATATTCCGATGATTTCATCAGCAATGGATACTGTCACCGAATCTAACCTGGCTATTGCTTTAGCTCAAGAAGGCGGCGTAGGTTTTATTCACAAGAATATGTCCATTGAGCGTCAGGCTGAAGAAGTTGCTCGTGTAAAGCGCTTTGAAAGCGGCATGGTAACTCACCCAATCTCTGTACACCCAGATATGCCTATCGCTGAAGTTCGCGCAAAGGCCGCAAAGTACGGCTTTGGTGGCTTCCCTGTTATTGATGAGCAGGACAACTTATTAGGTATTATTACCGGCCGTGACATTCGTTTCGTTTCTGACGGTACTGTCAAGGTCCGCGACTGCATGACTCCTAAAGAGCGTTTAGTAACCGTTAAGGAGAAGGCTTCTCACGAGGAAGTCCAGGCTTTAATGCAGAAGCACCGTATTGAAAAAGTTTTAGTCGTTGATGACACCTTCCACTTAAAGGGACTCATCACTGTAAAAGACTTCCAGAAGTCTTCTAACAAGCCAAATGCATGTAAGGATGCTTTAGGCAGATTACGTGTTGGTGCTGCCATTGGTGCAAGCGCCGGTAATGAAGAGCGCGCTAAGGCCTTAGTTGAGGCTGGTGTTGACGTTCTGCTCGTTGACTCTTCTCATGGCCATTCTCAGGGCGTTTTAGACCGTATTAAGGCTTTACGTCAGGCTTACCCTGATTTACCAATTATCGGTGGTAACGTTGCAACTGCAGCTGGCGCTATCGCTTTAGCTGAAGCTGGTGTTAACGCTGTTAAGGTAGGTATCGGACCTGGCTCCATCTGCACCACCCGTATCGTAACAGGTTGCGGTGTTCCTCAGATGACTGCAGTTTCTAACGCTGTTGAGGCTATGAAGGGTTCTGACGTTACTGTTATTGCTGACGGTGGTATTCGTTACTCTGGCGATATTGCCAAGGCTTTAGCTGCTGGTGCTAACTGCGTTATGGTAGGTTCCATGTTCGCAGGTACCGAAGAGGCTCCAGGTGAAATCGAGATTTACCAGGGTCGTTCCTTCAAGTCCTATCGTGGCATGGGCTCCTTAGCTGCTATGTCCCACGGTTCTGCTGATCGTTACTTCCAGTCTGATAATGCTGCCGATAAGCTCGTTCCTGAAGGTATTGAAGGTCGTGTAGCTTATAAGGGCTCTTTACGTGGCATTATCCATCAGCAAATGGGTGGTCTGCGTTCTGCAATGGGCCTTACTGGCTGCGCTACTATTGATGAGTTACGTACTAAGGCTCAGTTTGTACGTATTACCTCAGCCGGCTTCCATGAGTCTCACGTCCATGACGTTACTATTACCAAGGAAGCTCCTAACTATCAGAGCCACGCCTAATAATATTTAGCGGTGAAATCCTCTCTCCTTTAGGAGGGAGGATTTTATCTTTTCTTTCAGCCCTAATTTTTTGAGATGCTTATGTCTTCAGCAAACATTCATTCTGAAAAGATTTTGATCTTAGATTTCGGCTCCCAGGTTACTCAGCTTATCGCTCGTCGCGTCCGTGAAATTGGCGTGTACTGCGAGATTTTACCTTTTGATGCCGATATCAAACTCATGCAGGATTTTGCCCCTAATGGCATTATTCTTTCAGGCGGTCCTGAGTCTACCACTGAGCAAGGTTCTCCTCGTGCCCCATCTTGGGTATTCTCTGCAGGTGTTCCTGTTTTAGGTATTTGCTATGGTCTGCAGACTATGTCTGTGCAGTTAGGCGGTACCGTTGAAGGCTCTAACAAGCGTGAATATGGTCATGCCACAGTTGAGCTTGTCGATAAATGCCCATTATTTGATGGTTTAAGCGATCATGATGGTGCTCCTTTATTAGACGTTTGGATGAGCCATGGTGATAAGGTTACAGTTTTAGCTCCAGGCTTTAAGGTTGTCGGTCGCACTGATACTTGCCCATATGCTGCAGTTTATAACGAAGAGAAGCAGTATTTTGGAGTTCAGTTCCACCCTGAGGTAACCCACTCAAAGCAAGGCGGTGAGATGCTCCGTCGCTTTGTTATCGATGTTTGTCACTTACAAGGTTTATGGTCTCCATCAGCAATTATTGATGATGCAGTTGCACGTATTCGTGCTGAAGTTGGCGACAAGAAGGTTTTATTAGGCCTTTCAGGTGGTGTTGATTCTTCCGTTACCGCTTTATTATTACAGCGTGCAATCGGCAAGCAGTTAACATGTGTATTCGTAGACAATGGTCTTTTACGTTTAAATGAAGGCAAACAGGTTCAAGAGATGTTTGCTGGCATGGACTTAAACTTCGTTTATGCAGACGCTGAAGATCGTTTCTTAGAAGCTTTAAAGGGTGTATCTGATCCTGAGCAAAAGCGTAAGGTGATAGGTAAGACCTTTATCGACGTTTTTGCCGATGAAGCTCGCAAGCTTGAGGGTGTTGATTATTTAGCTCAGGGTACTATTTATCCTGATGTAATTGAGTCTGCAGCTGCTAAGACTGGTAAGGCTCACGTAATTAAGTCTCACCACAATGTAGGCGGTCTGCCACCTGATCTTAAGTTTAAGTTAGTTGAGCCTTTACGTGAACTCTTTAAGGATGAAGTACGCAGAATTGGTGTTGCTTTAGGTCTTCCTGAGCAGATGGTTATGCGTCATCCATTCCCAGGCCCTGGTTTAGGAGTTCGTGTTTTAGGTGAAATCAAAAAAGAGTATTTAGATCTGCTCCGTCAGGCTGATGCTATTTTTATGGAAGAGCTTAACAAGAGCGGTTGGTACCAGAAGGTATCTCAGGCATTTACCGTATTCCTCCCAGTTCGTGCTGTTGGTGTTATGGGCGATCACAGAAGCTATGATTATGTAGTTTCCTTACGTGCAGTTCAGACCATCGACTTTATGACTGCTAAGTGGGCACCTCTTCCTTATGAGCTTTTAGGTCACGTATCTAACCGTATCATCAATGAGATTAACGGTATTTCCCGTGTAGTTTATGATATTTCAGGTAAACCACCGGCAACTATCGAGTGGGAATAATTAGTCCATAAAATTTAAATAGTTATCAAAACCCCGCCTTTAAAAAACGGCGGGGTTTTATTTTTTTATTCATATAAATAGCTTAAACAAGCAATTTTAGTAACAATTATAAAAGGGGGTGGGAATAGATATGGTTAAATGCAAAAGTATCAACATATTCAGCATGTTATAATCAAGAGACTATCAGCTTTGCTGAGGCTTTGTTACGTCTATACATTGTGAAAGATTTGTTTTAAACAAAATCTTGTCTATTTATTGTGACTTTGTGGCAGGATTCTTTAATGAGCGATTCTCAATTTAATAAAGAGCCAAAAGATACTCTTTTAACTCAAGATACAGGCAATTTTAGTTGCGTAAGCTTAGATTGTGAATTTGATGAGTACACTAAAGACTTGGATCTAAATAAGGTGGTCTTTGGCCTAAATGAGGATAGATGTTATGAGTCTTTAGCTAAATTCTTGTCATTTAGCATCAAGTGTTTTAAACAAGATGGCGTAATTATGGAGGTGACTCTTGGACACCATTTATGTAGACCTTCTCCAATCGGTTGGATTTTAAATGGTGGTACCTCACTTGCTTTAGCTGAGGTTGCAGCAGCGCTTGCATCATATGCACGGTGTCAAAAAGGCTTTCATCCTGTAGGCTCTGCAATTAGTGCCAATCACATCTCAATGGCTAAATTAGGCGAGAAAATTAAGGTGATAGCTACGGCTTTGCATGTTGGCAAGACAACTCATGTGGTCAATGTAGATATTAAAGCCTCAGATGGACGTCTTATCTCTACAGCTAGAGTTACTAATACCATTATCAGTACCAATGGTCTTTAAGTAAGGCTTAATTGCTTGAGCTATGACTTTTTAGCGGGATCCTTATAGTTTTTTGTAGGCGATATGATAGTAATGTATTTTGCTCTTTTGATTGCCTGTAAGTGAGGTTAATGTGTTCAAATCAGGTGTTTTATTAGCTTGTGATGAAGTCTTAGACGATCTTTTGCAAAAAAAAGTGCCATTCGTACTGTATAGACTGCCAGATAGCAAAGAACCACGGCTTATTTTGCAACATGATAACGATGTTAAGTCAATCACAGACTTTAAAGATTTAAGCTTAGAGTCAGGATTTTTAATGGCACCTTTTGCCATTTCCTCTAAAAACCCCATGATTGTCATTCGTGATGATGAGACTTTTATTGGTGATAACGAGATTGTTGCATACTTACTTAAGCGTCATTTGTCAGTAGATACTAAAAATATTAAGACAAAAGAGGGGCAACTGTGCTTTAAAGAGCGCGTTGAGGACAATAATATTATCTTTAAGCGCTATGAAGATGTATTTAATAAATTTAATAGAGCTCTTAAAGATCGCCTTTTTGATAAGCTTGTGCTATCTCGCTGTGAAAGATACGCTTATGCACCATTTGGTTTATTCTCATCATTTTTAAAAGCCTGCGACTTATATCCAAATATGACTGTTTCAGTCGTAAATTCTGAGGCAACTGGCACTTGGTTTGGTGCAACTCCTGAGATTTTACTTAAGGGTAAAGGCCGAGATTTTAGAACCATGTCTTTGGCAGGTACTATGAACTTAGATAGCTATCGTCAATATCTTAGAGAAAAGCTTGAAAGTGCATCTTTAGTTTTACATGAAGATATTCAAAGTGCTATTCCAACATTAAGCGAGTGGTCTGCTAAAGATGTAGAAGAGCAAGGATATGTAACCTCTTACATTGAAGAGGTTTTAAGTCGCTATTCAGATAATATTGAAAAGTCAGGGCCTAAGAGCACTTTGGCAGGTCCTGTTTGCCATCTTAAGACTGACTTTAAATTTAGTATTGAAAATCAACAGAATTTAGGCGAAATCATTGGAGCACTGCATCCAACTCCTGCGGTGTGTGGACTACCTAAACTTGAGGCATATAAATTCATTCAAGAAAATGAAGGCTATGATCGAGCCTACTATGCAGGTATGTTGGGGCCACTTAATATGGATGGCCACAGCGCTCTTTATGTAAACTTACGTTGCATGAAGCTTTGTTACGATGAGTGTTGTGCCAATAAAACCATTGCCTCTTGTTACATAGGTGGCGGTATCTTACGTCAATCTGACCTTAACGCTGAGTTTAAAGAAGGTTCCAATAAGGTCGCTACTATATTGTCTGCAGTTGATGATCAGCGCTATTTAGAGGAACTTAAGCGCTCTTAGTGTAAAAGAAAAAAAGTTAGCCTTATAACTTATTAATAAATAAGCGTTATTTGCGTGGTCTAGATATACGGAGATCTATATGTACTCAAATAAGCAAAATGTCTTGCAGTTAGTGTCATTGATGTGTAGCCATGGCGTTAAAAAATGTGTTCTGTGTCCAGGTAGTCGTGATATTCCTATCGTGCAGTCAATTTTGCAGTGTCAAGATTTTGAGACTTACTCCATCACCGATGAAAGATCGGCAGGTTTCTTTGCTATTGGTCTTAGCTTGCAAAGTAATTGTAATGAGCCTGTTGCTGTAGTCGTTACCTCAGGAAGTGCACTTTTAGGTTTGCATCCTGCAGTATCGGAGGCTTTCTATCAGAACGTACCGCTACTTGTAATCTCAGCTGATCGCCCTGCAGCATGGATAGGTCAGATGGATGGTCAAACTCTGCCTCAAGCACATGTGTTTAAGACTTTAGTTAAGAAGTCTGTGGGCTTAGTTGAGATTCAGTCTAGTGAAGATCACTGGTTTAATAATCGTATGATCAATGAGGCTTTACTTGAACTTTTCCACCATGGTAGGGGCCCTGTCCATATCAATGTGCCGATTTCAGATCCTTTCTTTGAGTTTTCAACCAAAGAATTACCACAAGAGCGCGTTATCAATCGTATTTGCTATGACAAATTTGTAGCAATTGAACACTTTAAAAAAGCTCCTGTAGCATTAAAAGCTCTTAATTTACAGTGTGAGGTTAATCAAGAGGCAGAAGTCTTAAGCCTAGCGCATGCTTTAGTTCAATGTAATAGTATTTTATTGGTGATAGGTCAGTCACCTGATTTTTTACATCTTGATAATAATGACTTAGTAAAAGATGGTTTTGCTGCTATTTCAAAGGTAATGGGCGTTATCTGTGAAAGCATTTCTAATGTGCCAAGCAATTTTAAGGTATGCAGTCAGATTGATATGGTGGTAACGCAATTTTTATCATCAGATGGTGGCTATCGCCAGTATTTTCCTAATACTAAATGTGCATTAAGCCCTGATTTGGTGATCACCATTGGCGGTCATATCATATCTAAGAATCTTAAGAAGTTCTTACGTTCATCAAAGCCAAAGTATCACTTCCACATAAGTTCAAATGGTGAGGTTGTCGATCTCTTTAAGTGTTTGAGCACTGTGATTGAAATGGACGAGGCGCGCTTTTTAAAATATCTGACTTTAGCTTGTAGATTCATAGAAAGTTCTTATAAAGATATATCAAATCCTAAAGAAGTTTCTAATTTAGAAGTTAATCTTGAGTCGATTTTTACATACGCACAGAGCTTTAATGAATTGTGTGATAGTTTGATACAGCCTACTTTTGCTTACTCACATATGCTTGCTATGCAATTGTTGCGTGCAAATCTACCTGATAGGTGCATTTTGCATTTGGCAAACAGCTCTACTGTTCGTTATGACCAGCTTTTTTTAAGACCATATTCTAAAGGATCTGAGAGAAGACAGATAAAAGTAATGTCCAATCGCGGTGTTAATGGCATCGAAGGTTCGTTATCAACCGCCATAGGTTATGCATCATCATCAGATTTACCAAATTTTATTGTAATTGGTGATTTAAGCTTCTTTTACGATATGAATGCGCTGTGGAATGACTATATTGGTAAGAACATACGTATAGTTTTACTTAACAATGGAGGTGGCGAGATCTTCCACGCGCTCCCAGGTCTTAATCTTAATGATAATGAAAAAAAGTACGTTACTGCTCAACATAAGACCCATGCTCAAGCTTGGGCTGAGAGTCGAGGCTTTGAATATCATCAAGTCACCAATGAAAGCTCTCTTAAATTAGCCATAGATAAGATTTGTACAGAAAAAGAGCTAAACGCTCCGCAGTTTGTAGAAGTACTTACTAAAGCGCAAAGTGATGCTTCTATGTTAAAAAAAGTTATGCGTGACTGTATTTCTAAGGCACACAAAGAGCTAGATTGCCAATAATGATTGGTGCTTGTGTTAATTTTATTTGAATAATTTGTGTTTTAAAGTAGAGAATATTTTTATGTCTGAAAAGAGAGAATGGAAAACTATCAAAGAGTATGAGGACATTTTGTTTGAGTTCTTTGAGGGTATAGCCAAGATTACCATTAACCGTCCGCGTTATCGTAATGCTTTCACACCAACTACCACCACTGAGATCTCAGATGCTCTTTATTACTGCCGTGAGTGTCAGGATATCAATGTGATTGTTTTAACTGGTGCTGGTGATAAAGCATTCTGCTCAGGCGGCGATATGCATGTTAAGGGTCATGGTGGATATGTAGGCAAGGATGGAGTTCCGCGTCTTAACGTTTTAGATGTGCAAAAGCAAATTCGTTCTATACCAAAACCTGTTATCGCCATGGTTAACGGCTATGCTATTGGTGGCGGTCACGTACTGCATGTAGTTTGCGATCTCTCCATTGCCTCTGAAAATGCAATTTTTGGTCAAACCGGTCCTCGCGTAGGTAGCTTTGATGCAGGTTTTGGTGCTTCTTACTTAGCTCGTTGCGTAGGTCAGAAGAAGGCCCGTGAAATCTGGTTTATGTGCCGTCAGTACAATGCACAAGAGGCTTTAGAGATGGGATTGGTAAATAAGGTGGTTCCATTTGATAAGCTTGAGGATGAGGTGGTTGAGTGGGCAAAGACTATGATGTTACATAGCCCTCTGGCACTTAGAATGATTAAAGCAGGTCTCAATGCTGAGCTTGATGGTCAGGCAGGTATTCAGGAGCTAGCAGGTGATGCTACCATGCTTTACTACATGACAGAAGAGGCTCAAGAGGGTGGAAAGGCTTTCTTAGAGAAGCGTAAACCTGATTGGTCTAAGTTCCCAAAGTTCCCTTAAAATTACAGATATCATCTAAGAGAGTATGGCCGTATTATGCAATATGATTGCAATAAAAATTAAGGCCTATTAAGCATTGCTCTTGATGATTTGCGTATAAAAGTGCGTCTTAGGACGCACTTTTAACTTCAAAAAACTAAAGTTAAAAAGTTTGGTCATTTGCTTTTAACTTAATACGTTGCATGTTTTTAAAAGCTCTATACTTGTTAATTACTTTTTTTATAGCTCGAGTTAAGTAATGTCTTATAAATTATCAGGCGATCTATATAGCTACGATCTTAAATTTAAAGAACCTGCCATGACCTCACGTGGTACTTATTACACTCATAGAGTGTGGTATCCCACCATTAGATTTGATGATTTTGTGGCAATTGGTGAGTGTGCGCCATTGCCAGATTTAAGTTCGGACTTTTTATGTGGTGGGGATAACGAAGAGGAGCGTACAAAAGCATATGAGTTTAAGCTCAAAGAGCTTTTTGCATCTTTGTTTAAAAGTCTTCCACAACAAGAGAGAGCTTTAGATATATTAAACTTTAAAGAAGACTTAAGCGCTTTTAAAAATTATCCATCAGCCATGTTTGGTGCTGAGACTTTAATTGCTCATTTAAAAAGTCTTATAGCTCTAAGGGAGTCTCAAAAAGATGCTTTTTGTGGAACACCTGAGCTTATGCTTTGGGATAGTCCTTTTAGTCGTAATGAAAGTGGCATTTACATCAATGGCCTTATTTGGATGGGCGACTTTGAGACCATGGGGATGAGAATTAAGCGTAAGCTTGAAGATGGTTTTAGATGTATCAAGCTTAAGATCGGGGCGATTGATTTTGATAAAGAGTTAGCGCTGCTTGATTACATTCGCACAAGATTTAGCCCACAAGAATTGGAGCTTAGAGTTGATGCTAATGGTGCTTTTACCCCTAAAGAGGCACCTGAAAAACTTGAGGCTTTAAGTAAATTCTCCTTGCACTCCATTGAGCAGCCAATTAAGGCTCATCAATATGAAGCTATGGCAAAATTGTGTGCAACTACCACAATTCCAATTGCTCTTGATGAAGAACTTATAGGTATTTACTCTCTTGAGCAAAAAGTTGTTATGCTCGATACCATAAAACCACAGTATTTAGTAATTAAGCCAAGTTTGCATGGTGGTATTTGTGGAACAGAGGAGTGGTTACGACTGGCAAAGGAGCGCGGAATTAAGTGCTGGCTTACATCAGCTTTAGAGTCAACCATCGGCCTTAATGCTATTTCTCAATGGGTTGCTTGTCAAAATCCATCTATGCCTCAAGGTTTAGGAACAGGTGCACTTTATACTAATAATTTAGCTTCCCCAATGTACATTAAGGATGCCAAGCTCAATTGTTACCTCAACGCACCTGAGGTTGCCAATTACTCAGAATATTTAAATAAGATTTTAGGTAGTAAAGCTACTCATATTGCATCTTTTATCTAAAGAAAAAAGTTCTGTTATAAGGCATTGAGGCAAAGCTTTTATAACCTGGTTTTATATAGCTATTATTTTTTAATTACACACATCATTGTTTAAAAAGCATGGGGCTTGAAGATGGATTTTCTAAGAGATCGTCTTACACAAAGTATCACTATCAACGGCATAACTTATAGCTATGCACAGTGTAGATCTGCATATGGTGACAAATCGATGCTACATAAAAAGATGCTTAATCTTTATGGTGATAAGAGCTTTTTAGTCGATTTAGCCAAGTTCTTAGAAGAGTGGTTTAACGATAGCGATCTTTTGGAAGTGCAAACAAGTGGTTCTACAGGTAAGCCTAAAAAGCTTTTAGTAGAAAAAGAGCGTATGGTGAACTCTGCAATGATGACCTTATCATTTTTAAATCTTAAAGCAGGTGATGGGGCTTTATTGTGTATGCCTATGGCCTACATTGCAGGCAAGATGATGGTGGTTAGATCTTTAGTTGGTCGATTAAATCTCAGAGTTATAAAGCCAAGCTCAAATCCTATGCAAGATTGGTATGAGCAAGAGCTTAAATTAGGAAAGAGTGAGCGAGATATTGTAGTACCAACCTTTGCCGCCATGGTCCCAATGCAAGTTTATAACTGCGTTAGAAGCTTAAGTTCAGATAAGTTATTGCGCAAAGTTCGTGAGCTTATCATTGGAGGCGGTGCTGTAGATTGCGATCTTGCCTCTCGCCTTTACGATTATCCACATCATGTGTGGAGCACCTATGGCATGACCGAGACTCTCTCCCATATTGCATTACGTCGCATCATTAAGTCAGATAAAGATCTTGCAGTTGCAGATACCTCTAATAAAGAAAAGACTTCAAGTGATTACATCAATGACTATGAGGATGATGGTAGCTCTTGGTATGAGCCTTTTGATGGAGTAAATCTCAGTCTTTCTGACAAAGGCTCTTTGGTGATTGATGCACAATCGGTATGTGCCAAACCGCTTATTACCAATGATGTGGCGGTGTTTAATAAGTATGGTCACTTTAAGGTGATAGGTAGACTTGATAATGTCATAAATTCAGGTGGGGTTAAGGTGCAAATTGAGACAGTTGAAAAGCAACTTAATGACACTATTGAGAATATTGCAAAAGCTGATAGTCAAAGTGTTTTATCTCAAATTCAATGTATTATTACCTCAAAGAGTGATGAGAAGTTTGGACAGATTGTAGTTTTACTTTACACATTTAAAGATGGCATTAAGCATGATATCTCTGAAGATCAGTGGTCATTGCTCTTTAAAAATCTCCATCGCTATCATGTCCCAAAGCTTAAGATCTATGTTGATAGTCTGCCTTTAACAGGAACTTGCAAGATAGATCGTGCCAAAGCTCGGAATATAGCCTCAGTTTCATAATTACAAAATATTTTTATCTAAGTTAAGTTGCACAAATTTATAGGTTTTATTAATAACTTAAAGATGTGTTTTTAAAACTTATTTTAGAAAACCGCAAAGAATAGGTATTGAGATAAGAAAATTTAATTTATTAATTTAAATTAATTTATCAATTGAGAAAATTTGTTTTTGAAAATGCTTT
>Freddie_p2__coassemble_2610_pt1 | contig 11492 bp, 12 predicted proteins | sample Freddie_p2__metabat2_high_PE_038 | metagenome-assembled genome bin Freddie_p2 | reverse complement strand
GCATAAGGTTTTATAGAGAAAAAAACTTAGAGATTAAATAATTTGATCTTTTTAAGGTATTTCCTAACTTGACAAATCCTTAAGAATTTTATTGTTTTAAATTTAAATAGCTTAAAAGGTGCAATCATTAATAGTAACAAGGAATCTCTAAAAATTGATAGCCTAATTTGCTTTCCGCTTTATGCCAGCGCTAAAGCTATGATGGCTTGCTATAAACAATTTTTAGAACAATATAATTTAACTTTTACCCAATACCTCACTTTGATCGTATTGTGGGAAAATAAGACTATGCGCGTAAAAGATTTAGGCAATGTTCTGCATCTTGACTCAGGTACACTTACACCTTTATTAAAAAAGCTTACTTTTAAAGGCTATATCCAGCGTACCCAAGGTCATAAAGATGAGCGCGAGGTTTTTATTAACGTAACTGAAGAAGGATGGTGTTTAAAAGATCACCTTTGTGATATTCCAAAAAAAGTATCAGCCTATCTTGATATCACTGACGAAGAATTTGATGTTCTGTTTTCTCTTTTGTATAAAATCCTCAATAATATGGAAGTAGCTCAAAAGATCCGTCAATAAAAAAATTCCCCACAGGCCGTATGGCCTGGGAGAAGAATTTCCAGCAAAGTTTTCTTTATATCCGTAATTATCAATTATCTAGTTATAAAAAAAGAGCCTTCCCTTTTAGGAAAAGCCCTTTATCAATTATTTTAATGCACCTGAAGGCTCAGTCTCAATTTCGCAATCATCGTTGTCATCATCTTCTTTAGTCTCAGTCATGTTAACAAAGATAGTGGCTAAGATTGGACCTGAGATATTGTGCCATACTGAGAAAATTGCAGCAGGAACAGCGGCCATTGGATTGAAGTGAGCCATAGCTAAAGCAACACCTAAACCTGAATTTTGCATACCAACTTCGATAGCTAAAGTCTTTCTCTGAGCAAGCTTCATCTTAAAAGCCTTGCCTAAAAGGTAGCCAAGTAAATAGCCTAAACAATTGTGAAGAACTACAACAACAAAGATTAAAGCACCGGTTTGAGCTAAACGTTCCTGGCTTACGGAAACAACTGCACATACGATAGAGACAATTGCTACTACAGAAACTAAAGGTAAACATACAACTACAGAAGATACCTGACGTCTAAACAGAGCATTTACAGCTAAACCTAAACCAATTGGTACGATTACAACCTTGAAGATTGATAAGAACATAGCCATAGGAGAGATATCAACCCACTGACTGGCAAATAAATAGATTAAAGCTGGAGTTGCAAGAGGAGCTAAAACAGTAGTGCATGCAGTAATAGTTACAGATAAAGCAACGTCACCTTTGGATAAATAGCTCATTACATTAGAGGAAGTACCACCTGGGCAGCAACCAACTAAAATTACACCAACGGCAATCTCAGAAGGTAAGTTTAAAAGCACGCACAAGGCATATGCCAAAGTTGGCATAATGACAAATTGTCCGACAATACCTATTAAAACTTGCATGGGACGGGTAAATACTTCAGAGAAGTCAGAAGCCTTTAAAGTTAACCCCATACCAAACATAACGACGCCTAACAAAATGGAAATATATGCGGCTAATGGTTTAAATAATTCTGGAGCGACATAAGCAAATACAGCAAATACGATTACCCACAGCGCAAAAGTCTTGCCAAAGAAGGCACTCACCGCTGCTAATTTATTTAATAATCCCTGCATATCAATATCCTTTTTTTATTACGGAATTTATAAATCTTTATAATTTTTGTTTTATTTGTGTTGTTAACCAACATCTATAATATAGAACACACTTAGCAATGTGTTGCAAAAATTCGAACATAAGCACTATTTTTGACACCACATTTCCAAAATAGTGCACACTTTGCACTATTTTGGTTATAAAAATCGTCTAAACAAGTCGTTTTTAAGCAATTTTTTCAATTTTCTCGTTTTTACTGCAAAATAAAATAAATAGTTAAATAAGAATTATTTGATCACTGTTTTAAAAAATTTTTTGTTTTAAAATTTTTACCGAAATGTTCGGTAACCTGTTGTAAATAAAAGTTTTTAGATACTGTATAAATGACTAAATTTTTATTTTCCTCACTTTTAGCTATCTTTTTATGTGGTTGCTCTTATAACAAAGAGGCCCCTATAGACGACAATCACATAGATGATAAAGAGCTACAAACCTCTTTAATTGATCACAACTCCTACTATGAGCTAGTAATTCCTGGAGACTTTAAAAAAAGAGATTTGCCTAATTTAAATAATGCTTTTAACGTTTATCCTGATTTGAAAAACAAAACGTTAAAAGATAAATGCACTATGCAGTTTTTAAGTGATATCTATGAAACTGTACCTACTAAAAAAAGAAAATACGTAATTTTGCACAATGCCATTTCTCAAAGTCGTAATTTCATTACTAAGACTATGCTTAATAAACAAGATTTGGCTATATCGAAAATTGATGATGAAAAGATCAATAATCTTTCAGGCTTTAGCTTTGAAGTTTCAAGCGTAAATCCAAAAAAATTCTTTTTAAGTAAACATTATGTACTTATAAATCCCGATGATATTGGCGTAATTTATGCATCAATTGTATCTTTTGATAAGAAAAGCTCAGAGTCTTGCATAAAAAGCAATATAAAAATATTAAATACGCTACGTTATAAAGAAGAAAAAGGTGTTTACTAATGACAGCATGTAAAAAATTTTTATTATTGGTATCCCTTATATGTAGCTCTTTTTTTGCACAAGCATCTGTAAATACCGAAAATAGTAGTGATGCTTTTTTTAAATACTTTGATTTTTTTATACCTAAAAATTGGGAAATTAAGGATTCTCCTCATAAAGGAGAATTGACTTTTTTAAGCGCCAAACACTCTTGCATTATTCACATAAATTATGATGAAGCACATTTCATAAAACCAAATGATCGCCTTAATTTATCTTTAAACTATCAAAAAGCGTTAGCTAAAAGTCTTAGCGCCACCACTCATGATGCTTTAAGTTTAAAAATTGCCAATCCAAGATCTTATAAAATCAATAATTTTGATGGTTATACTTTTGATTATGTAAATTTTTTTGAAGATGGACGTTATTTAAGCGGACAGAGCTTTTTATTATTTGATAAAGCAAAAGGAGCTTTATCTGTAGATATAAATTCAATTAACTATAAAACCCGCAAAAAGTGTCTCAATGATGCTAAAAAATACCTTAAAACTTTAAAAACAAGAAAGCATTAAGAAATTCTGTGCATGTGCAAATTATCTCCTCCTTAGCGTATAATAGGCACACGTTTTTATTAAACTGCTGAAAATCTCTTTAATTTTAAAGAGAAAAAAGCTGGCACTTAATACCAAAATGCACATTTTTACAAATTTGTTGTACGCTGTGTAAATTTGATATGTAATCTACCGGTTACTTAAGTTATGAAAAAAGCTTTCTTTTTATTAGTTGCTCTTAGCACTGTTTTAGGTACAACAGCTTGCACCTCTCTTCCAGATGGCGCACAAAAACCTGAATTTAAAATTACCGATTTAACCTTTACATCTAAAAATAATGTACAAGGATTCGATGTCACTTATACCGTAATGCATCGCTCCCCAGCCCCATTACCTGTTGACAGTATGCAAATTACAGTCTATTTAAACAATCAAAAGGCTGCTGCATTTAATTTCGAACCTGAAACACTTATTCCTCCTTACCATGAAAATACTTATGTACAGTTTGTTCCTGCAAATCTCTTACATAAGGTTTCCCAACAGTCACTTACAACATCTCCAATGTTAAAGTTACAAGGCAAAGCTGAGATGAGCTTAAATATTGTAGATGACGAAGATAAAGCTTTTTTAAATCAACATTATGTATATGAGGGATTAATCCATGCCGCAGGAGAATAATCGCAAAGCTCAAACTTTTGAGCCTCGCGTAGGTATAGCTCAACTTGTATTTGGTCTTATTTACGCCTTTATCACAGGTATTGCCGTAGTATTAGCTTTCAAAGTCTACGAAGCCTCCGGTGGACAACAACCATATTTACAGTATTTATTTGTAGTTTTATTTGCCATAATGGCAGGTAAAAGCTTTTATATTTATGCTCGTACCAAAATCTTATATAGCACCGGTACTCATACCACAGGTACTGTAGAGTCTATCGAGCCTAGCCACGGTATCACTCTTGTAAAAGGTTGCATTAAATTAAAAGATGGTCGCGAGCTTTATATAGAAAGTCGTTATGCAGGTGAATCTGTTGCTCATGAAATTCGTCATTTCTTAGATGAGCAAAAAACTAAAAAATTACCTGCTTTAGTTGTTGAGGAAAACGGTAAACATCCTCGTGGCATGTTTGTAATTCATACTTATGCCGGACACCTTGATAACGAATATAAAAATCAATTAATTGTAGATAAAAAGAAATAATCAGGAAATAACATGAGTCTTAGTAGCGCAAAAGCGATATTAAACGGTGAGATTGCTTTAGGCACATCCGTAACTTTAGCCGGTTGGATCCGCACCCGTCGTGATTCTAAAGCCGGATTCTCTTTTTTAGCAGTGAACGATGGTTCCTGCTTTAATAACGTACAGGTCATCGCCGACCAAAGCTTAAGCAACTACGAAAACGAAGTTCTCAAGCTTACCACCGGTTGCTCTGTAGTTGTTGAAGGTGTCTTAAAGGCTTCTGAAGGCAAAAATCAAGACTGCGAAGTCAAGGCTAGCTCTATTAAAGTTTTAGGCTTTGTTGAAAATCCTGATACTTATCCTATGAGCGCCAAGCGCCACAGTGTTGAATATCTTCGTGAGTATGCCCACTTACGCCCTCGCACCAATTTAATGGGTGCTGTAATGCGTATCCGCAATACTTTAGCCTATGCTATTCACTCTTTCTTCCAGTCTGAAGGTTTTATGTGGGTATCTACCCCTCTTATCACTTCCTCTGACTGCGAAGGCGCAGGCGAGATGTTCACTGTAACTAACTTTGACCTCAACAACCTGCCTAAGACTGACGACGGTAAAGTAGATTTCTCACAAGACTTCTTTGGTAAGCACGCTTACATGACTGTATCAGGCCAGCTTGAAGTTGAAACCTATGCTTGCGCATTTAGCAAGTGCTATACCTTTGGCCCTACTTTCAGAGCAGAGCAATCCAATACCACTCGCCACTTAGCTGAGTTCTGGATGTGCGAGCCTGAGATGGCTTTCACTGACTTAAATGGTTGCGCTAAAACTGCTGAAAAAATGCTTAAATATGTTTTTGCTAAGGTTTTAGAGCTGCGCCGTGATGATATGGAGTTCATTGCTCAGCGCGTCGATAAAGATGCCATCAAGCGTCTTGAAGACTTCATCAAATCTGACTTTGCTCAGGTTGACTACACTGAAGCTGTTGAAATCTTAAAGAACTGCGGTAAGAAATTTGAGTACCCTGTTGAGTGGGGTGTCGATCTTCAGTCTGAACACGAAAGATACTTAGCAGAACAGCACTTCAAGTCTCCTGTCGTTGTTAAGAACTATCCTAAGGATATTAAAGCCTTCTACATGAAGATGAACGACGATGGTAAGACCGTTGCTGCAATGGACGTATTAGCTCCAGGCATTGGTGAAATTATCGGTGGTTCTCAACGTGAGGATCGTCTTGAGGTTCTTGATAAGCGTATGGAAGAGACCGGTCTTAACAAGGATTCTTACTGGTGGTATCGCGATCTGCGTCGCTATGGTTCCGTACCTCATTCAGGTTTCGGCTTAGGCTTTGACCGCTTAGTTGTATACGTAACTGGTATTGGCAACATTCGTGATGCCATCCCATTCCCAAGAACTCCAAAATCAGCTGAGTTCTAATTTTCCCCCCTCCTTTTGGGAGGAGATTTTTGTAAATTAAAAATTTACTAAAATTTAAGGCCAAACTTCTTTTAAAAAGAGTTTGGCCTTTTAGTTTTCTAACTACGCCCGACTCTTTCCTTTTTAATACCAGTCCATATCTTAATTTATAGCTAATACTCTTTATCAACTAAACTATTTTTTCAAATAACCATAATTTTCAAAATAAAAATAATACAAATAATTATCTGTATATTCATACATATAATCTTATATTACAAAATACATATGTATATATGCTTGATTATGTGTATATATCAACATAAAATATATACAGACATAAAGCAATAAACATACATAAGGAGTTTTTATGTGGCTTTTTATTAAATTTTTCAAAAAAGATATAGATTTAGGCCAAATAAAATCTTTTGACCACTTATTAAAGATATTAAATATTCAAGAAAATGACTTTGATTTCGATAAATTTACAGAAATCGTCAATTCAAAATCACCTTTATTTAAAAAGCTTATAAAAGAAAGCTACTTACCGGAAATAACAAGCAAACAAACCTTCAATTTCGTTTTATCTGAATTAAAAGCTGCCTCTAAAGGTTATGGTTATCTTATAGAAAATTCTTATAGTTCCTTTAGTATGCAAAGCATAAAAATAATTTCAAAAAATATTTGCAATATTAAAGTTTTGTACTTTAGGGATTACATCAAACAAATGTTACACAGTAACAATGATTTTTTTACTCTAAATTTGTGTCGCTAATCACTTTTCCTAAAACTTAACGCCAAGCCTGCTTAAATTTAACTATTTCATTTTAAAAGTAAATATAAATAAAAACGTGGTAATATAAGCACAAAATCCGTCTACATGTATACTAGTAGTCAAGTTTTTTTAATTTTGCAATGAAGTACACATTTTAAATAGAGCAGTGCTTGTATAATTGAAAACATCTTGAATGGTAGACGGTTTTTATCCCACTTTCAGGATAATAGAAAATGTAAAAGATATTCATTTTTTGCATTTATAATAATTTGATGTTGAAACCCACAACATCTACTTGCTTAGTAAACTAAGGTATAGGACAATAATTATGCGTATGTACAAAATGTTAGGCCTTGCAGTTGCTATCGCTGCCGCTTCTACTTTTGCTTTAACCGGTTGTGGTGGTAAAGAGGCTAAGACTCTGGTTCGTGTATCCCACACTCAGATCGAAACCCACCCAGACCACATTGGTTTCGTAGCTTTCAAAAACTATATTGAGAACAAGTTAGGAGACAAATATGAAGTTCAGATTTTCCCTAACGGCTCTTTAGGTGCAAACGAGAAGGTTCTTGAACTCATCAAGCAGGGTTCTGTTCAGTTCCTTTCTGTTTCTACTGCTAACATCGAAAGCTTCGATAAAGTTTATGCTGTATTCTCTGTTCCATACCTTTTCACCTCTGAGAAGGCCTATGAGGCATTCATCTCCAATCCTGAAGTTTTAGATAAGCTCTCTGTAAATGCTAAAGCTGATGGCTTCACTGCAATGGCAGCTTACACTGCAGGTACTCGTAACTTCTACTCCAAGACCCCAATTAAGTCTGTAGCTGACCTCCAGGGCAAGAAGTTCCGTGTTCAGGCCGGTCCTACCAACGTTGCTATGATGAACGCTTTTGGTGCTGCTGCAACTCCTATGAGCTTCGGTGAAGTTTACTCTGCTTTACAGCAAGGCGTTATTGACGGTGCTGAGAACAATGAGCTGGCTTTAACTGACCAGAAGCATGGTGAGGTTTGCAAGTACTTCACTTATGATGGTCACCAGATGTGCCCAGATATCGTTGTAGGTTCTAAGGTATTCTTAGATAAGCTCTCTGACTCTGATCGTAAGGTCTTCGAGGATGCTGCTAAGGCTGCCCAGGAAGCTGAGTTTGCTGCATGGCACGAGAGTGTTCAGAAGGCAAAAGATCAGGCAACTAAGATGGGCGTAGAGTTCATCAACGTTGATGTTAACGAGTTCCGTGAGAAGGTTCTGCCTTTACATGAGCAGTTACTCAAAGACAATCCTGCTATGAAGGATCTTTACGACGAAGCTGCTGCTTTTAACGCCTCCCACAAATAAGATCCTGTTTTAATTTTGCGGAGCAAATATGCAAGGCTTGAGAAAACTATTAGACAAAGCTCTGGTTTGTATTAACGTGTTTCTCTTTATTGAGATGACTATCGTTGGTACTTATCAGATTACCTCACGTTACTTTTTCAACTCACCGAGTACCATCTCTGAGGAATTAGTAACATACAGCTTTACCTGGCTGTCAATTTTGTCAGCAGCTTATGTTTTCGGCAAAAGAGGACACCTGTGCATGTCCTTCTTCGTAAGTAAGTTCTCTGGAAAGAATCGTGTTTATTTAGATTTATTCAGCGAAGTCTTAATATTACTTACTGCTGTTTTGCTCCTAATTTACGGCGGCTATATTATGGCTATCCAAAATGCAACCCAAGACACTGCTTCTTTAAGAATCAGTATGGGTCTTATGTACAGCGTTCTGCCAATCTCTGGCTTCTTAATGCTCGTATATAACATTTTGAATATTGCCGATCTGTTCAAGATCTTAAAGTCACCTAAAGTTGACCAATATGTTGGCAACAGTGTCTCTGAATCTTAATCGATAAATATAACCTAAGTATGAATTAAGGCAATGCGTTTACGCATTGCCTTAAATTAGGAGAAAAAACATGACTGCTACTGTTGGCCTTATAATGGCCCTGGTTTTAATTGGCTTACTTGTTCTTGGAGTGCCTATTTGCATCTCCATTGCCATTTCATCTATTGCAGCCGGCGCTGTTGCTTTAGACTTCAATATGATGTTGCAAACTGGTGCCCAGCGTACCTTTACAGGTATTTCTGTATTCACCTTAATTGCAATTCCATTCTTCGTTTTAGCCGGTAATATCATGAACCAAGGTGGTATTGCGCTAAGACTTATGAATTTAGCCCGCTTATGTGTAGGTAAACTCCCAGGTTGCTATGCTCACACTAATGCTATGGCTAATATGATGTTTGGTGCTATTTCAGGCTCTGGCGTTGCCGCAGCTTCTGCTATGGGTACAATTATTGGCCCTATCGCTGTAGAAGAAGGCTATGACTCTGATTATATTGCAACTGTTAACGTAGCAACTGCCCCTACAGGCTTGTTAATTCCACCATCAAATGTGCTCATTACCTACGCCTTAGTCTCAGGTGGTACCTCTGTTGCAGCCTTATTCTTAGCAGGCTATGTTCCAGGTATCTTATGGGGTTTAGGATGCATGCTTTTAGCTGGTATCATCGCTAAGAAAAAAGGTTATAAGCCTGATTCTCAGCACATTACCTTCAAGCTTGCAAGCAAGGTTTGTATTGATGCCTTCCCTTCTTTACTGCTCATCATTATTGTTATCGGTGGTATTGTTAAAGGTGCATTTACTGCAACTGAGGGCGCTATTGTTGCCGTAGTTTATTCCTTAATTTTAGCCTTAATCTACCGCTCAATTAATTTTAAGAAGCTTTTGAAGATCTATGCTGATTCTGCTGAAATGACCGGCATTATCATTCTCCTGATTGGTATCTCTTCTATCATGTCTTGGGTAATTTCTTTCGTAAATATCCCAACTGCTGTAGGTGAGTTATTAAAGGGTGTAAGTGATAATCCAATCGTTATCATGCTCATCATCAACTTAATTCTGCTCTTCGTTGGTACCTTCTTAGATACCACTCCTGCAGTTTTGATTTTCACCCCAATCTTCTTACCAATTGCTTTAAGCTGTGGTTTAAGTGCTGTTGAGTTCGGTATTATCATTACCTTCAACCTTTGCATTGGCTTGATTACACCTCCTGTAGGAAACATTCTGTTCGTAGGTGTTAAGGTCGGCAATACTTCCATTGAGCGGATTATTAAACCGTTACTCCCTTACTATGCAATCATCTTCATAGTATTGATGGCAATTACTTACATTCCATTCCTCTCAAGCTACCTGGCATACCTTGCCGGTTACAACGAGGCTTTAGGTTCATTAAGCCGCGCTATGCTTGGCATGTAATGTAAATTACATAATTTAAGACCCGCTTTTAGCGGGTCTTTATTGATTTAATCAAATTTATCTAAAGGAATACACCATGAAAGCATTTATGGATAAAGATTTCTTATTAGAATCCCCTACTGCTCAAAAGCTTTTCCATGAGCATGCAGAAAAAATGCCGGTTATCGACTATCACTGCCATATCAATCCTCAGCAAATTGCCGAGAACTATAAGTTCCGCAATATTACTGATGCTTGGTTATCAGGTGATCACTATAAGTGGAGAATGATCCGCTCAAATGGTGTTCCAGAGTCTTTAATTACCGGTAATGAAAGCACTGACTATCAGAAATTTGAACAGTTTGCTAAATCTTTACCTCGTGCTATTGGTAACCCTCTTTACCACTGGACTCACTTAGAGTTACAGCGTTACTTTGGCATTACCAAACCTTTAAATGAAGATACTTGCAAAGAAATTTGGGAACAGTGCAATGAGTGCTTAGCTCAAGATGACTTCCGTGTTCAATCCATCATCAAGAAATCTAATGTAAAGTGTGTTTGCACCACTGACGATCCTGCTGATGATTTAAGATGGCACAAGAAGATCCAAGAAGATCAGAATGCTCCTTGCAAAGTTCTTCCTGCTTGGCGTCCTGATAAGGCTATGAAGATTGAAAAGCCTGGTTTTGCGGAGTATGTACAGCAAATCGCTACTTTAACCAACAAAGAAATTAAGACTTGCCGTGATTTCTTTGAAGCCTTAGATGTTCGTATGGCTTTCTTCAATGAGATGGGCTGCCGTGCATCTGATCATGGTATTGACTATGCATACTGCACTTTAGCATCAGACTCAGAGCTTGAAGCTATCTTCCAAAAGAGTTTAAAGGGTGAGCCTTTAACCTCACAAGAGTGCGAAGCTTACAAGACCATGATTTTAATTCACTTAGCTCATGGCTATGTTAAGTATGGTTGGGTAATGCAGGTTCACTTCGGTGCTGTTCGTGATCCTAACCGTCGTATGTTCAAGATCTTAGGTGCTGATACTGGTTTTGACTATATGGGTGATAGATCTTGTGCTGAGGCTATTGGTAGCTTAATGAACACCTTAGATGAAGAGAATGCTCTTCCTAAGATGATTTGGTACTCCTTAAATGCTGCTGATAATGCTGTTATTGCAACTGCAATTGGTGCCTTCCAAGGCCCTGAAGCTCAAGGCAAGATTCAGCAGGGTTCTGCATGGTGGTTCAATGATACCTACAACGGTATGATTAACCAGATGACTACCTTCTCCGAGTTATCTGTCTTTGGCAACTTCTTAGGTATGTTAACAGACTCAAGAAGCTTCTTATCATATACCCGTCATGAATACTTCAGACGTATTATGTGTAATCTCATCGGCTCTTTAGTTGAGAGAGGCATGTATCCTGATGATATGGAGTTCTTAGGCAAGATTGTTGAGGACATCTCCTTTAACAATACTAACAAGTACTTCGGCTTTAACGTCTAAGCATTTGTTATTTAACTTTTTGTTTTCCAATGGCTAAATTATTCTCCGGCACCATTTGATGCCGGAGTTTTTTATTTAGGCTCATCGCCAAATCTGTGGGATCCCTGGAAAATAATATACAAAATTGACCAG
>Freddie_p2__coassemble_2603_pt1 | contig 11538 bp, 10 predicted proteins | sample Freddie_p2__metabat2_high_PE_038 | metagenome-assembled genome bin Freddie_p2 | reverse complement strand
CCTTGATTGATGGATTTTGGTTAATTCAATCTTAATTGGGAACGACCATTTTTTTTGTCTATTGGTATAACAAAATTAGATATAAACTTTTAGTTAGCCACAGATTTGGCGAAGAGCCAAAAAAATCCCTTTGCTTTGCAAAGGGATAAATCAGAAACAACTTATTTTATAAGAATCAAATTAAGCAAGAAGTTTTGCAGGATTGCTCTTAATGAGCTTGTTAATTGTGCTTTCACTAATGCCTTTTTGCATTAACAATGAGACGAAAACAGTAGGAACAAATATAAATCCGTTACCACCATTTTTTGTCCACATTTGTTTTAAGAACACATCATGCGACAGTACAATTTTATCCTCATAACCTTGTTTGATGAGATTGTAAACATTGTCTACAGTCTCAAATACGCTAGGTCCAATGCCTTCTTTCGGGAAAGAGATATCTTGAGCAATCATGTCAAACTCAATAAATACACCCCTATCTAAGAGTCGTTTTTGATAGTCAAAATCTTTTCCTGAAGGATCGGAGTGAGCTAAAGAGATTTTTTCAGGATTTGCTCCCATTTCCTTGATCATAATGTCAAGAACTTCATCACCATAGCGCATCCACCCTGGCATGTGGATATTTACACTTATGTGAGGATTTAATTGTTGAGCAATGGCACCTGCTCTTAAATTGTTTTTCTCACCATCAGTGAAGCTTGGGGATACACCAAGTTCACCAATTAAACCAGCTTTAATATCAGTACCATCGATACCAACATTAAGATCATGATCATATTCTTTAGCGATGATCTCAGGTTTACGTAAAAGTTTTTCTTCTGTTTCAAATTTAGATAGGTAATATCCAGTAGAAGCAATAACGTTTAATTTTTTAGCTACAGCAACTTCATGGATTTTTTTTATATTTCGGCCGATAGACGCAGAGCCTGTTGCTTCTACAACAGTCTTTCCGCCTATTTCCTGAAATTTTCCTACCTCAAAGCAAACATCTTCAACATCCTTTGTAGACATATTGTCTTTGTTGCAATAAGGATCATAGCGTAAACCATAAGCGATATCAGGACTTACCTTTTTATCGGCAATAAATTTTGAGTATGGATAAAAAGGCTCATCAACACAACCTGATAAATCATTGAAAAAGTGCTCATGTACAAGACAAATGCCTAATTCATCTTTGTTAACTTTGCCAGTTACAGTTTGTACGAAATTTTGCATGATAATAACCTCAAAAGTACTTATACCTTTTAGTTTGCATTTGCTGCACGTTCTGCTTTAGAAGGCAAAGCGGTAACAATAGCACCTGCGAGGGCAAATAAAGTTCCGATAATAGTAACAAGGTAAACAGTGTTTCCAAGAGCTGGAATTGCTAAGTCAATTAATACAGAGCCTAATAATTGACCTGCAGTAGAAGCAACGCCTAAGAGTAACAGACCAATGCCTCTTACTAATAAAGCCATTAAAGCAATAGAGGTTAAACCTAATGGACCGCCTAAATACATCCACCAATCAGTTGGGAGATCGAAGCTTACATAGCCTAATGCCATACGAATTACTAAAGCAGTTGCTAATACGGTAAAGCCTACAATGAAGTTCCAGGTAATGGAAACTAACATAGAGCCTGTAGCCTCACCTACAGCAGAGTTACCAGCTGGCTGCCAACCGGCTAAAAGACCTGCTAAGAATGGAAGAATGGCTAAAATTAACAGGTGAGGAGATGACCATTGTGGAATTACCACGAAAACAGTTGCAATGATGGCAAGAATTGCACCAGTTACACGCTGTAAGGTGAATGGTTTTTTCTCTTTAACACCGATACCAAATCTGTCGCAAAGAAGACCGGATAAGATTAAGGCAGAAATTAAAGCGGTTTGGAATGTGGCAACACCTAATTGGCTGGCAGAAGCGCCTTCAGAGAAGACGACCATGGCGCCACAAAGACCGGCAAACCAGTTCCATAATGGGATTTTTCTGGTTTTGATAAGATTTGGGATAGAGGCAAACTGCTCTCTGGTTTGTTTTCTTGCAATAATGATAAAGAACATTACAACAAGACCACTGGCAAAAGATATTACAGCGCAAGCATTGCCATCGCCTAAGAATTTACCAAGTTGACCGTTTACTGCAGACTGCATTGGAGAGAGCATACCTGCAAGAACAGTTGCTATCATAAATAAAGGTACAGATACTTTGTTCATATAAAGACCCTCTGCAAAAAGGAGAAAGTTTTCTCTTTATTTTTTGGCAATATGTTTTAAGGAATTTACCCACATATCGGTGTAGTGCTTCCAGTTCATAAATTCATTGCAACCCCAGTGAGGAGAGCAATCAGACATGAAACAAGCTGTTTTACCTTGTTTGTATGAACCAAAAACTAAGAGAGGATCGTCGCCTACGGCCATAACAACTTCAGAGCCCTCACGAGCTTTAACTCTGTTATAACCTAAGAATAAAGGAACACCTTCAAAGCCTTTAACAGTTTCGTGCTCAGGATTTACATAAGAGGCTCTAATTCCTTCTGGAACCTCAACACGATCATCGCCATCAAGCATTTCAACAGGGAAGACTTCGTTTAAAATGGTGTTTTTGTAGTTGGCTTTAGCTTCAATGCCCATAAAGGAGAGATAGCCGCCAATCATCATGAAACCGCCACCATTTGCAACATAGTCTTTAATCTTAACTAAAGCATTTGGCACAGTTTTCAGATTGTAAAATGTGTTATTCTGTAATAAGAAGGTGTTGCTACCAATATCACTGATAATTACTACATCGTAGTTATTAAGATCTAAATCGAAACCTAATTGAATTTGATGAGCCGGAAAATAATCAACTTCAATGTCTCGTGATCTTAATTGTGATATCAGGAAAGTTGCACCTTCTTCATATTTGGTAGAGGTGAAGCTATCAAATCCTTTAGAGTGAGTCATGTGGATGCTCCAAGACTCGCCTATTAACAACACTTTCATATAAATACTCCTTAAATTAAAAAATAGTTGTTCTTTATTTAAAAGATAGCTTAAGAATTTTTATAAAAATACTTTCTTTTACGACAAAATAATAAAATTAACGTTGTAATTTTTTTATTTTGCGTCCAATTTCAAAAATAGAGAAATTTGTATATGAACGACCATTTTTTTAATAAGGACGATTCGCTGTTTTATCTACAAACAATGGAGCATATAACCTCTTTACCTATCGTTTTACTTGATAAAGACGGCAATATTCTGTTAAATCTAGGTGGATGGAGAGATAAAGATCTGGCTTTAAGTCAGGATAAAATTTTAAAAGAAGATATTATTAAAAAAGCTCAAGATAACAATATATTCATCTATTATGATATCTTCTGCATTCATTTTGGTGTAGTAAAGTGGTTTGACAATAATATTGTGGTCATAGGTCCGTTTACTGATTTTGAGCTATCCCCTGGAGCTGTGAGAGCTTTTTCTATTAAGCACAATACCGCATTAAAACCAATATCAAAATTTGATTACACGCAACTTGCAGCAATTCTTGTACAAATCAATTTTCTGGTTACAGGGCAGAAAATAGAGGTTAACGATATTATTGAGACTCTTATAGTTAAAGACGAATTAAACCAAAAAATTAATGATCAAATCGTAAAAGTATTAATGCGCCATATTGAAATTGTTACTCCTCATAATGATGGCTCTTGGGAGGTTATTAGGCGCAAGTGTATTATGCGTGGAGATATTGATGGTCTTAATAAGCATATATATGCACCTTTTTCTGGAAAAAGAGGTGTTATTGCCCAAAATCCAATCAGAAATTTAAAAAATTTAGCAATTGTGGATGTGACAGTATCATCAAGAGCTGCGTTAGATGCAGGACTTGATTCAGAAACGGTATATACAATTTCTGATGGGTATATATTGCAAATTGAGGAGAGTAATACCCAAGAGGAAATAGAGGCCATTGCTAATCTTGCCCATAATGAGTTTTGTAATTTAGTAAAAAATATTAAAGAAAATGGGGTTAATTTTTCAATAAATACCCCAGAGGTATTCGTTAAAGCCTACAACTATATTTTAAGAAATCTAAATCAAAAGCTAAATGTTATTGAAATTGCTAATTTAATGGGAATTAGTCATGATTATTTGGAAAAATTATTTAAAAAAGAGTTAGGGCAAACAGTTTTAAGTTTTATTCAGTCATCAAGAGTTCAAAGAAGTCAGGATTTACTAAAAAAATCAAATATGCCTATATCAGATATAGCTTTAGTAATGGGATTTTCTAATGCTAGTCATTATATAAAGGTTTATAAAGAGAAATATCATATTACACCTTCTAAGCATAGAATTAGGATGAAGAACAAGTACTTAGCAGATGAGATAAAATAAAATTAAGAATTGAAATATAGAGTGAATATTAAAATATTCACTCTATATATTTTTTACTTATTCCAGTCTTCAACAATCAGCTTATTAAAGTCAGGATGCTTTATAAGCTCTGCATTAGGATTGATGGCATAACGATGAGCACTCATTAAAAGCATAGGGAGATCGTTTACAGTATCACCATAAGCATAAGCGTCATCTAATGAAAGGTTATGTTCTTTTAAAAACGCATGTATACGGTTTACCTTGTCTTGTTGATAAGGCACTACACCACATTGTTTTCCTGTCAAAACACCATCAATACGCTCCATAGGAGCGGCAATAATATTATCAATGCCACAACCTTTAGCCACGTGTTCAACTAAATAATCCATAGTTGAGGTAACAATTACCGTGGTGTCTCCGCGTTTTTTATGGAAATCAATGGCTCTTAAGGCCCCTTTTTTTACATGAGGTAAAATGCGTGATTTTACGCAGTCAGATAAGATCTCCTGGAGGCGCTCTTTTTTTATACCAACTAAAGGCTCAACTGCAAAACGCACAAAAGCGTTGATGTCTAAAACACCTTTGAAAAAGAGTTGACCACACTCTTTTAAATGAGCGTAGCGATCAGGTGTGGCAAGACCTTTTTCAATAAAATATTTTAAGCTTAAATCGTTGGTGTCACCGTCAATTAAGGTTCCATCCATATCAAAAAAAGCGATGGCCATTTAAATTTCTTCCTCTTTTAATAGTTCAAAGACGTCTTCACCATCTAAATAGCGTTGTGTTTCATCAATTTCTAAAAGCTCTTCAGGGGTGAAAGGTCTATTGGCTAAAGATGGTTCATCAGCTCCACTTACAATTGCTAAAGCTCTACGCATATCTTCATTTGGATAGTCAAAGCGATAGCGGTAGGTGGTATATGATTCATACTCATGTACCGTTACTTTATTGCGAGTTACAAATCCAGATTGAATAAGTAAAGCGCCAATCTCTTTGCCTTTTGGATCCATATCAATTGACCAGGTATGCAAAGGATCTTGTCCATCTTTGTCAAAAAGCCATTTTAAGTCTGGGCTTTTTTGTTTAAAGATGTTCTTTAAATAATGATAGCTTCCTGCTGCTGTATATGGGTATAAAGCGCCATCATTTGCCAAAGCATGGCTAATACAAGCCGGGCACATGACTTCAACTAGAGAATCGCTAAAGCAAAATCCGCCATAACAAGATTCTAAAGCACGCATATAATCTTTAGCACTTATATGCATGTTTTGGCAAATATTGTCGATTTTATCTTTAAATAAAATCTGCACTTCATCAAAAGTTAAGCCAAATAAGGTCTCAAAGCGCGGATCGTTACTGATGTCATTTACAAGAGGGAGACCTTCAGAAATTTCAGAGGCTAAACCAAATTTTATGTGACCTGTTAAAAGACACCAGTTTACAAATTCACCTGAATGTTTAATGGCATTTAACATATCCAAATAGATAGCGATAGCTTCTTTTTGGAATTTAGATGGCATTGATGCTGCAATCATAAAAGGGAGATCGTAATTATCAATAACGATTACAGCTCTTTCATTATGACGTTTAGCTACAGCTTGAATGAGGCTTGTAAAATAACCTTTAGGACTTTGATATGGACTTACATGACTTTCGATATGTTGATTCCAATACAGCTGCTGGATCCTATCGATAAGTTCATTGGCAAAATCTTTTGGAGTTTGGGCCTGAAAGTTTTTAAAGTCTAATGTTATAACATGATGGATAGGGCGTTGTTGGAATTCATCTGTTAAAGACAGTTTATCTAAAAGTCCACGATCACGTGCGGTAAGCTTTTCAATAGCATTAGCGGCCAATGACAGACCAAAACCACGGGGTCTTATCATTAAATAGATATTTGTAGAATTATATCTTGGGGAATTTTCGAAATCGCATAGGAGTTCTAATAATCGACGAGACTTGTCGATATAGAGATAATCCGAGAGGATAAGTTCCTGCAGACCTGCATACAGTGAACTGTGTGAAAGCATCATATTTATCTAACCCTCGGGCGGGGAACATGCCGACCTAATCGCGGTACCTTGAACGCTGATCCTGGCTGCTTCCTTCCGAACCTGACCAATTATACCAGTGACAAGTACGCGAGGACCAACCTGTCCCCCATTGCGGTAGCTATGATACTTAACTTTTTACAAAAAGGCAATGATTTGGCGTACTTACATTAAAAATTTAGTTATATTTATGCTCATTTTACAAAAAATTATCTATTTGGCAAAATTAAGGTTCTTTGTTTTCAAAAAGTTTCATACAATTGGACGCAAATTAAAATATTGCTTTCAAAATATCCTAAAGTCGCAATTTATCTATGCAAAATACAGACATTAAAACTAAAATCGTGCGCGCACCTCGTCGACCTGTCGATGGTGTTGTGCTTTTAGATAAACCTAAGGGCATTTCTTCATCTTTAGCCTTAACTCGTGTGCGTGGTATGTTCCGTGCACAAAAAGCCGGTCACACTGGTGCTTTAGATCCACTAGCTTCAGGTCTTTTACCTATATGTTTAGGTGAGGCTGCTAAGTTCTCTACTTATTTCTTAGAGGGCCGTAAAAAGTATATTGCTACAGGAAGATTAGGTATTGTGACAACTTCAGCTGATGCTGAAGGTGAGATTGTAAAAACATCAGAGGTTGGTGATGCTTTATCTCGTTTAAATGATGTTATTCCATCATTTAGAGGCAAGATTACCCAGATACCTCCTATTTATTCGGCAATTAAAGTTGGAGGCCGCCCTTTATATAAATATGCACGTAAGGGCCAGGAAGTGGAGATCCCAAGCCGTGAGGTTGAGATTTACTCTTTAAATGTAACTGATATTAAAGATGGGGCAGAGCCTTCTTTTAGTGTTGAGGTTTATTGCTCCAAAGGCACTTATATTAGAACCTTAGTTGCAGATATAGGTCAAGCTTTAGGTTGTGGCGCTTATGTCACCATGTTACGGCGCATCGGGGTTGAGGGTTTACCTGAAGGTCAGATGATGGGCCTTGATGAGTTACAAAACTTATGTGATAGTCGTGAGGATAAAGAAGACTTTTCTAAGTTAGATAAGCTTTTGTTACCTATTGGTGATGTGATGGCCTTTATGCCTCGTATCGACTTATCCAAAGATATGGCGATAAAGCTTTGCCAAGGTGTACGCTTAAAGGAGTCTTTAAGCAACGCTCAATACTCAATGGATCCTAAAGAAAATCTTGGTGCTTGGCAGGTTCGCTGTGAAGGCGAGTTTGTGGGTGTGGTGAGAATTGAACACGGTTATATCATAGCTGAGAGAATGATGTCTCATCCTTTTGGCTTTAATGCATAAGGAATAAATTATGAAGCTTTCAAATGCAATTTTGCTGACATCTTTGGCTTTAGTCTTAACAGCTTGTGGCGATAAACCAAATGATCCTACCAAGGAAAACTTCACTAAAGCACTTGATAGTGTTTTAAATAAAGAAGAGGTCAAAATTGTAGGACCTGGCATGCTTGTAAATAGTGATAAAAACTTATTTGCTATAGAAGATCCGCATGCTAAAAAAAATGCAGATAAGCAATACAAGGTTAAAGATGTAAAGTTATTAGATTCTTTAATTAGCTATGCCAAGATCTTTGAAAAAGCCGGTGCTGTTGAAATTAAGGAAACAACTTACGAGTCTCCTAAATTATTTGGTGGCACTGAGACTAAATTAGGCTATGTCATTACATATAACGATGAGCTTTTAAAGACTATGCAAGTGGTGCCTTTTATTGATTTACCTATCGTCAAGGCTGGTGTTTTGTGTGTAGATAAAATTACAGGATTTACCACACCTGCCTCAGAAAATGGGGTCAATGTAAGTAAAGTAACCTTTACTAAAGGCGTATGCAAACACACCAAAGGAATTGATGACAAAGTCATAGCATCATCCGGAATTTTGGATGCTTTAAATGAGAGCAGTACCTATACTTTAAAACAGACTGATAAAGGCTGGGAAGTTATAGATGAAGAGCTCTTTAAGATTGATTATGTAAAGTATTTTTTTAATAAGAATTTATAAGAACATAATATGAATAAATTTAAATTATTTTTAGCAGGAGCTTTAGCTTTTTTATTTGTAAATCAAGCACAAGCTTTAGATTTAAATAAAGCCTGTGATGAGACTTTTACCTATCTTTTAAATGAAAAATTAAATAATCAAAAAGTTATTGCTACAGCTCCAGGTTTACCATCGCGCGTCCATGAGATGACTATGGTGGCAGAAAATCCTCAAGATCCTAAAAACATTCACAAAGCTTATAACAAAGCTGAGTTTGAGGGGTGGAACTTAATGATTGCTCAGGGCCGAATTTTAGAGAAATTAGGCATTATGAAGTTTGAAAGTGGCACTTTTGAAGAACTTAATTACAATGGTCAAAAGTTTAGCTTTACAGGCTATTTAATGAAATTTACTGACAAAGCTAATGGTTATATTGCAACCTTACCAAGCCTTGGCCGTATTGGCCTTAAAGTTGGTGTTATGGGTGTTGATAAGGTAAAGTCTTTTAGTAAGATTCAGGTTAAAAATGGTAAGCCTTCTGTAGATGTTGAATTTACTACTACTTTATATAACAAGGCTCCATGGATTAGCGATGAGTATTTAAAAGCAACTCGTATCATGTCATTTGTTGAAGGCAGTCAAAAGGTCAATATGAGCTTTATTGATGGTAAGTGGCAAGTTGATGATGAAAAGTTTAATTTGTCATTATTAAATCCTGTATTTGATTTTGAATAAATTTAAACAGAAAAAAAGGGGGAGCTTAAAGCTCCCCCTAATTGATTTAGAGAATATAAATTTTGTTAATCCCAAATCTTGATGAGGTTATAGCCTTCCTTAAATGACTCGATAGGGCCTGCATGTACACATAAAGGATCACGATGATTATCTAAGAGATCGTGATCGATGACAAAAGGAGAACCATCAGGGTTTTCATAAGCACATTCGACAATACGAGGCTCGCCTAATTTCTCAGTAGATATAGCTTCAAAAGTGAAATCCATCATTTCTTTTGAGGCATTAAACTCTACAAATAAGCCATCATCATTACGGAAAACTTTAAGTTTTGGATCAAAAGAAGTCTTTAAATTACATTCTTCAAAAGCACAGGCTTTTGCATCTTTAACGTAAATATTGTGGTTTATGTAAACTGCGTCTTTAATATGCTCAAAAGCTTCTACGTCATATTGGGCAGTGGCCACGGCTTTTTTATGGTAGTCCTCATAGCTATGGCTAAATTCATCATAAAAAGCGGTGCCAAAATTTGCTTCAGGATTTTTATGAGAACCACCAAAATAGTAGTTGCCATAGATACGATCATCTCCTGAGTAAACAAAAGCATAGCCACGAACTTGTGTTGAGTGGGCAACATGGTATGGGGTTGCTCTATCTAAAACAGGAATATGGCGGGTAAAGCCTGCGCAAATGTTATTTACAAGAGCTGTACCTTGAGCGACATTGTCAAAGTTGTAAATAGAGGCAAAGATATTATTGGCAACAAGGCAAGGACCTGAGGTTACCTCAATCATAAGGTCGCGACAGTTATCGTAGTAGACATTGTTGCACACTTGAGTGCCTTGAGCTTGCCAATCAAGCCAAGTTCCTAAGGTACAATTGTAGATTTCATTGTGATGAATTTGTACATCAATTGCAGCATGGAGTTTAATGCCAGCAATTTCGTGGCCGAAGAACTCATGCTTCATGGCAATGTTCCAAATCTTATTGTGGTGAATATTTGAACCAATGCAACCTAAATGGCCTACAACACCGTTTTGACCACAATCGTGCATAGTGCAATAGCGGATTTCATGAGATCCAACCAACTCAAAACTCCAGCCACGATTTAAAGCTTTAAAGACATCTTCAAGCTGCATTTGATAGCCAGGTTTGCGCTTAAAGCGGAAAGCTTCATTGTCACCGGTACTAATTTCTTTACCTAATGAGATAGCTGAGGTTTTAGCATCATGGAGATCGCAATTTTCAATAATCCAGCCTTTTGACCAGAAAGTATCAACCATGCCACGTTGTACACCAGTAGGTGGTGCCCATTGAGTAGCGGCATGAGCAAACTCAAAGCCTTGAATAGTTAAATAGTTGGTATTTACCTGAGATGGGGCGAAGCAACACTCACGAACGTTAATCTCAATTAAATGTTGTTTTAATTCTTCTAAAGTTAAATTACCAAAGTGAGCATAGATGGTGGTGGTATTATTTACATGATCAACGCTTGAGAACCACTGATAAATAGTATTTTCAGGTTCTAAAATAGCTTCTTCTTTGTCAACCCAAGGTGAGCAAGGGCCATTGTAACGGATTTTTGGATCTTTGAGATCTTCTAAAGAGGTTGCCTCATATAAAGACTTACCATCTAAATAAACATCACCTGTGTGTAAATTGGATGGAAAAGGTTCCATTAACCAATCGCCACAAAGTAAAGTATCAAATGGATTGTAATCACCAAAAAGTTTGTTATCGATTACAGCTTTAAAGAGTGGAACTTTAGCACCATCAACTTTAGCCTCTTGCCAAGAGGTGATTTCCTCAGAGCCTTTAATTACAACTTTTTCATCATTAAAAGCTTTATAGGTAATACGTTTGGTATTAGAGATACCTCCAAAACGAGGTTTTACAGTTTCACGATAGGTACCTTCATGAACAATAATGCTATCTCCAGCTAAGGCTATTTGAGCTGCTTTATTGATGGTCTTAAAAGGCTTTTCTTCGCATCCACAATTAAAATCGCAACCATTTTTTTTGATTTACATGATAAACAGCCATGAAAATACTCCTTAAGGCGATTTGTCATAATATTTTTGAAAATTTTTAACTTTGCAACGCAATTATTAGCAAGTTTAGATCTTAAAAAGCAAAAAAAAGTGCGCGGGCACAATTAAATTTTCAAAAAGTGATGACTCTCAAAATTCTTAAAATAGAAGAAATTAGCGAAATCTTTGTAAAAAAAAGCTGCTTTTAAAAGATGCGGTTGTTATTTACGTATGTTTTTAAATCATTCCTAAGTTGTTATTTTTTTTTATTATTAATTTTAGTAATTTAGTCTAAATTGTAAAAAGTAAAAAAAATAAATAAATTATAGAAAATTAATAAAAATATAAGTAATTTTATATATATAACAATAAGTTATTATTAAT
>Freddie_p2__coassemble_2590_pt1 | contig 11604 bp, 8 predicted proteins | sample Freddie_p2__metabat2_high_PE_038 | metagenome-assembled genome bin Freddie_p2 | reverse complement strand
AACAAAATTAGATATAAAATTTTAGTTAGCCACAGATTTGGCGAAGAACCGAAAATTTTAGAAAGGGATTTATGAGGGTATCCCCAGCATGAGAATGCTGGGGATAGAGATATTAGCAAGCAGTAGCTTTTTTATTAAATCTCTTCATGTTTATCTTATGTAAGATAGTTACAGCGATGATCATTAAGGCTGCGGCAGTACCTAAGCTTAAGAATAAGTTGAAGGTAAGACCGGCAATGATATAGCCTACGAAAGCGCAGCTTGCAACTAACAAAGCATAAGGCAACTGAGTGTAGACGTGTTCAATGTGAACACAGCCAGAACCTGCTGATGAGAGAATGGTTGTATCTGAAATAGGGGAGCAGTGATCGCCAAATACGGAACCGGCTAATGTTGCAGATAAGGTGATAACTATAAGCTCCTGAGCTTGTGGATCTACAGCCTGAGCTACAGTGACAACGATTGGAATTAAGATACCAAAAGTTCCCCAAGCAGTACCAGTTGAGAAGGACAAGAAGCCTGCAATGATAAAGATGATAGCAGGTAAAATCATGCCTAAGAAACCGGCATCGTTAGCTACGATAGAAGAGATGAACTGTGGGGTTTGTAATAAGTCACGAGTTACACCTGCAATGGTCCAAGCTAAAACTAAGATCATATTTGCAGGAACCATGGCCTGTACACCACGTAACATGCCTTCCATAAACTCTTTTAAGGTTAAAAGTCTTCTGCCAACAAATAAAATGAAGGCAACCATTAAAGCTGCAAAAGAGGCCATTACTAAGGCAGGACCGGCACTTGTATTACCAAAAGCGGCACCAACAGTATGATAAGCCGGATCCTCTCCCCAGAAGCCACCTACATAAAGTAAAGATAAAGTGGCAAAGATGATTAAGGAGAAAATTGGTACTAACATGTCCCAAACAGTGCCATCGGCTTTAACGTCGATATTGTCAGTAGTAGGCTTTACTTCCTTAATCTCTTCAGTGGCACCCTCAACTTGGTTAATTACATCTTCTTCAGCTTTGAGCATTGGACCAAAGTCAAGGTTAATTAAGGAAACGATAACTACTAAAGATAAGCATAAAAGGGCATAGAAGTTCCAAGGAATAGCAGAGATGAAAGCTTCCATCTCAGAGTCAAAGGCCTTTGTATCTTTGAGGTTGGAACCTACAGCTGCGGCCCAAGAAGAAATTGGGGCAATAATACAAATTGGGGCGGCAGTGGCATCGATAATATAAGCAAGCTTGGCGCGAGAGATTTTATAAGTATCGGTAATAGGGCGCATTACGGTACCTACAGTTAAGCAGTTGAAATAATCATCAATAAAGATGAAACCGCCTAAAACAGAGGTAGAGAGTAAGGCTGCACGTCTGCTCTTAATATGTTTGGTTGCCCACTTTCCATAAGCACGAGAACCACCGGCTATGGAAATAACATAAACTAAAGATCCTAAAAGAGAGCAGAAAACAACGATATTAATATCAAACTTTGCTCCCATGATCTTAAAAGCATTTTCAACTGTGCCGATTACGATGTTCTCATCGCCGATACCTACGGTGTAGATCAAAGTTCCGCACAGAATACCTAAGAGTAAGGAAGAGAATACCTCCTTGGTAATAAGTGCCAGACCTACAGCAATAATTGGCGGTAAAATCGAAAGAACGCCGGCATAATAGGGTTCCATAAATACCTCGTATTAAATTATGATCGTTTTTAGTGCGATACTTTACAAAATTTTCCAGATTATACCAATCAAAAACACCCTTATAAAAATTTGCATTAAATTGGTGCTTTTTTTGATAACAAAAGTAAAAAATTTTTAAATTTGAGGGAAATTTTGGATTTTGGGAGGGAAAAACAAAAGGACCGGCATCAGCCGGTCCTTTTATTTCATGCTAAAAATTAGCGATCTTCATCTTCGCGGAACATTACGGAGAGAGACTCATCATTGCTAATGCGACGAATTGCTTCTGCAAGCATTGGGGCAAAGCTGATGACACGGAACTTACCGGTTGCAACCATCTCAGGCTTTAATGGAATGGTGTCAGAGACAACAATTTCATCAATTACGCTGTTAGAGATGTTCTGTAAAGCGTTGCCAGAGAGAACTGGGTGAGTACCATAAGCGGTAACACTGCGAGCACCACGCTCCTTTAAGGCAGCAGCGGCTTTGCATAAGGTACCACCAGTATCAATGATGTCGTCAACGATGATGCAGTCACGATCCTTAACCTCACCGATAAGGTTCATAACCTCAGAGACGTTAGGACGTGGACGACGTTTATCGATAATAGCGATATCAGCGTCATTTAAGAGTTTGGCGATAGCACGGGCGCGAACAACACCACCCATATCAGGAGAAACAATGCAAGGATTCTCAAAGCCCTTTTGTTTCATATCAGCAACAAAGATCTTAGATGAGAAGCAGTTGTCTACTGGAACATCAAAGAAGCCTTGAATCTGTTCTGCGTGCAGATCGATGGTTAATACTCTGTCTACGCCAACAGAAGATAAGAGGTCGGCAATAACTTTAGCAGTAATAGGTACACGTGCAGAACGTGGACGGCGATCCTGACGGGCATAACCGAAATAAGGGATCACTGCAGTGATACGGCCAGCCGAAGCACGGCGTAAGGCATCGATCATTACCAACAATTCCATAAGGTTATCATTTGCCGGCGCACAGGTAGGCTGGATGACGAAAGTATCGCTACCACGAACAAATTCATTGATCTGTACATGGACTTCACCATCGCTGAAGCGGTCGCATGTTGCGTCTACAAGCTTGGTGTAAAGACAAGAGGCAATATCCTTGGCCAGCTGAATGTTGGCATTGCCGGAGAATAATTTTATATCAGACATAAAACACTCGTTGCGTTTTGGATAAATTTCCTGATGGGTAATTGACGAGCCCATTATACATTTAAAAAGTGATATTGATTCAAAAAAATCTAATTAAAGCTTGTAATTTTTTTGAAAATTAAGAGAAAACTCCCATAACTTATTGCAGTTATGGGAGTTTTTCTATTATTAGAGGTTCTCAAGCTCTTGTTTGGCTGCAGCTTTAGCAATAGCAGCGTTGCGGGCTTTGCGCTTTTGCTTTTTGATAGTTGAAAGCCAGGCAAAGAAGGTGCAAGTTGCAACAATCATTACGATAATGGTTGCCAAAGCATTAATTTCAGGTGATAAACCACGACGAACTGATGAGAAGATTAACATCGGCAAGGTGGTAGAATCAGGGCCTGCAATGAAGCTGGTGATAACCAAATCGTCCATAGACATGGTAAATGACAGTAAGAACGCAGCAACCTCAGATGGCATGATTGCAGGTAAGATGATGGCAAAAAATACCTTGATTGGGCCTGCACCTAAGTCCTTAGCAGCTTCCTCAATAGAAACATCGAGCTCAACAAAGCGAGAACGGATGACTACTGTGGCGTAAGCTGAGCAGAAGGTAACGTGGGCAATCCAAATGGAGATTAAGCCACGGTCTGCAAGAATAGGGATGAAATCTCCTAAAGTTACAAACAAGATAAGCAAAGCCAAACCTGTGATTACCTCAGGTAAAACCATTGGGGCGGTCATAAACAGCATAAATGCAGATTCACCTGTAAAGCGGTTGGCACGTACAATCACAAAGGCTGCAAGTGTACCTATGACAACAGATGCACAAGCTGTAAAAAAGCCTACAGTTAAAGATATGCCTACAGCTTTGATGATGGCGGCATCATGGAAAAGCATGTCATACCAGCGTAAAGAGAACTCAGTCCAAACAGTGAGCATCTTATTGCCATTGAAGGAGTAAACCATCAAGGTAACAATTGGCAGGTACAAAAAGCACATTGCAGCTAGGAGAATAATTACTCTAAAAATAGCGGAATGTTTTTTGTTCATTAGGACTGACCTCCAGATTTACGCTGATTCTTTAAGAACCAAACGATAGGAATGGACAGAATAGCTAACATGGTAATTGCAACTGCGGATGCCAATGGCCAATCGCGGTTGTAGAAGAACTCTTGCCATAAAATACGGCCAATGAGAATACTTTCCTTACCACCTAAAAGCTCTGGGATTACGTATTCGCCCATAGCTGGGATGAATACTAACATTGAGCCTGCGACAATACCGCTTTTAGTTTGAGGCACTAAAGCGCTAAAGAAAGTCTTAACTGGGCGACAACCTAAATCATAGGCAGCTTCAATTAAAGAGTAATCAACCTTCATTAAAGCTGAGAATAAAGGTAAGACCATATATGGCAAGTAACAATAAACAATGCCTATGTAAACTGCCAAATCTGTCTGCAGAATATGAATTGGTGTATCAATAATACCCAAGGTTAAAAGAATATCATTGATAAGACCGTCTTTTTTCAAAACAGTCATCCAAGCATAAATACGCACAACAAAGGATATCCAACTTGGCATAATTACAAGCATAAACAGCACATTACGTGTAGTGTTTTTGCAAGTTGCAAGTGCCCAAGCAATTGGATAGCCTAAGATAAGACAGAATAAAGTAGAAAAAGCCGCAACTTCCAAAGACTTCAGATATGACTGCATATAGGTGCCGTCAGGATCGGTGAAGATATTGGTATAGTTTTCCAAATGCAAAATAATTTGCATTGCGCCTTCTTCAAAGGTGATGATAGGCGAATAAGGCGGGATCGCAATTTCGGTTACCGAAAAAGAGATCTTAAAAATAATTAAAAATGGCACTAAGAAGAACAACAGCATCCACAGATATGGCAGTGAGATTAATGCCATATCTCGCCAGTTGTTCTGGTGTCTTCTCAAAAGAAGCTGTTTTTTAACAGCTGCGTTTGCTAAGGCTCCCATGAATACACCTTCCCCTAAAATTAAAAGGTTAAAGCGATACAGGACTCAGGGTCCCAGCTTAAGTAAACATGATCATCCCAAGTAGGTAAACCAACATTGAAACGATCAACGTTTGGTAAGGTTGCAGAGATGATACGGCCAGACTTAATGCGTACGTAGTAAATAGAAATATCACCTAAGTAAGCGATGTTCTCAACCACACCTTCGCACCAGTTATTTTCTTCTTCAGGCTTATCATGGGAAATATAAACTTTCTCAGGGCGCATGGCTATAGATACAGGCATACCATCGGCTAAATCTAAGTCATGCTTAAGTTCGATTGGACGCTCAAAATCTTTACATGCGATAAGAGAGTGAGAGTTATCTGAGGTCATTAATATGCAGTCAAACATATTAACCTGGCCTATGAACTCAGCTGAGAAGCAGCAGTTAGGATTCTCATAAATTTCACGAGGACCACCAATTTGTACGAACTCACCACGATCCATAATGGCAATACGATCAGCCATGGTCATAGCTTCTTCTTGATCGTGAGTTACCATAAGACAAGTTACACCTACGGAGTTGATGATGTCTACAAGCTCAAGTCGCATCTGCTCACGCAATTTCTTATCCAAAGCGCCCATAGGCTCATCTAAGAGCAATAATTTAGGCTCTTTGGCAAGAGATCTTGCCAATGCTACACGCTGACGCTGACCACCTGAGAGCTGGTATGGCTTGCGGTCGACATAGTCTTCCATATGTACAAGCTTTAACATGCGCTCAACACGTTCTTCTATGATGTTTTTTGCCAAATGTTCCTGCTTTAAACCAAAAGCAATGTTCTGCTTTACGCTCATATAAGGGAACAGCGCATATGATTGGAACATCATATTTAAGTTGCGACGATATGGTGGCAGATCGCCGATATCTTTACCTTCAAGAATGATATGGCCAGAGGTTGGAGTCTCAAAGCCTGCAAGCATACGTAATAATGTAGACTTACCACATCCTGAAGATCCTAAAAGCGCAAAAATCTCACCTTGATATACAGTTAAATCAACATTGTTTACTGCAACAAAGTTATGGAATTCCTTAGTAAGCTTTTTTATTTCCAGAATTGGTTTTTTCTTCTGTTTTATCGGGGACACTTTCTGACCCGGAAGCTCGCCTGGAAGGTGAGTGTTTTTGTTCGACACAACGGCAGTTGCTGCCGCTTCGGGAGCTGCTTTCTCAGCATTTTCCAAAGGTTTGATTTCCACTGTTTATAGTTCTCCATAAAAGAGGAAAATGGACGAATGTACTTGGAAAAACCTATATTCCAAATACAGCTTTATAGGATCTATAACTGCAAAAGCAGTCAATCCATACGATAACTTTTTGTAATTTATACAGAATATGATTTAGGAAAGCATTTATGATAAATTGCAAAATTCACTGTATCATAATGAATAATACGTTTGTTGCAAGCTTTTTTTTCTTAAATCTATGTTAGATTTAAATTATCTAAGATTAAGACAAGCTTTAAAAGAAAAGTTTTAGCATAAAATTGTTAAAATTAACCTCAAAGTCTTCACAAATTTAAAAGTTTCCTGGGGCAACTATGAACGATTTTTCCATTTTAGAGAGCACCAATATACAGTTTGGCCGCGGCAAGGAATTGGAAGCTGGCAAGCTGGTTAAATTCTATGGCGGCTCAAAAGTTTTGATACTTTATAACGAAAATATTTCATTAGTTTCAGAAAGTCTTTTAGATAAGGTAAGAAGATCTTTAGATTTGTCAGGTGTTGAATTTGTTGAGCTTGGCAATGCTAAAAAAAATCAACGTATGAATGTAATTGAAGAGGGAGTTGCCGCTTGTATAAAAGGGGGTGTTGATTTTATTTTGGCAGTTGGCGATGGTTATTGCTTTTCTGCAGCCAAATCCATTTCAGCTTGTGTTTTTCATCCAACGATTATTCGTGAAGTCTTTGCAGAAGACTTTTATTTTGAAGAGGTTTTACCTGTAGGGTGCATTGTTACTGTACCTGATGGCGGCCTGGTGAACTCAGGCTATATGTCAATGGTAATTCCTAAAACTGATGGAACATTAGAGGTTTTATCTAAAAATTGTAATATGGTAAAACCTAAGTTTACTATTTTAAATCCAGAGGTCGTAAATACCTCGCATAAGGTTTTAATCTCTTCAATTATTAATATTTCATCAAGGGTTTTAGAGCGTTACTTATCTCCGTCTCCTGCAGAGGTTTTAACTGACAGATTTTATGAAAGTATCATAGCTACATTAGTTAATATGTGGCAAAGACTACAAGAGATCCCCAATGACTATGAGTCATATGCCAATATCATGTGGGCAGGTATTATGGCCAATGCCATACCGTCAATTTCAGATAATAAAGAAAATAAAGCATTAGAGCGCATTAGATTAGGCTTTACCTCACTTTATGATTGCACAAGAGCTGAAGCTTTAAGCTTAATATTGCCTGCATATTTGGAGATGAGTTCATCCAATGCACCACTGCGTTTAGCCCAGATAGGCAATCGTGCTTTAGGACTGCAGTTTGCCTTCCAACACCCAGAGAATACGGCTACACAGACTTTAATTAAGCTAAGACGTTTTATTAAAAAGTCAGGAATGCCACATACTTTTGAGGATTTGGGGGGATCTTGTACAGACATCCAAAAGCTTTTGGATATTATCGATATGTCTTGTGGCGGGGATTTATGTAAAGGCGTTAAATTTGATAGAAATGGTGTGGAGATTTTACTGTCTTTAATTTTGCTTCATTAAACCTATAAACAAAAAGCCTCAATTGAGGCTTTTGTTTAGTTTAAGCAATGCTTTTCATGAGTACTTGAGTTAAGTATTTCATTTGGGTAAAGAAATCACTGTCTACATGCTCATATGGTGTATAAAGGTTGCCACCTTTATAAGTAACACTCACGCAAGGGGCATTTAAGTTAAAGAAAGTGTTAACAGGAATTGGGCTTTCACTTTCAAGAGAATTTATAGCAGCATCAATGCCTACAGGACGAATAAAGCAGCCATCGTTTGGTTGGCACTCTCTTTCAATATCTAAAGTCTTAGTGTTATCTAAAGCGTTAAAGTCCTCAACGGCATTATTTATTCTTATATAAAGCTCGCGATCATCTGAGCTATTACGTCTTATAAGCTGTTGCGGGATAAAGTCATTACCAAAGAAGACAATAATTGAAGGTTTTGGCAAATTAGTAAGTTCAATTAAGCGTTCAATAACCATTTTTGCAGTATCTTTTGAACTTAAACCTTCGTTGATACAGTTTTGTAATAAAACCTCAACTGCTGATGCTAAGTTGCCACGATAATGACGTGAAGCTCTGTAGAAGAGATCAGAGTAAGAGATAACCTCAGCCTCACCATCTAAAGGTTCATACTCACGGTGTTGTAATAAAGTGTATTGACCTTGGCGCTCATCAATTATACTGGCAGCTTTTTCCAAAGAATCAGCTGCAGTTTTCTTTAAGACTTCAATTAAATCAATCAAATCAATATTAATAAAAGGAATAGAAAAACTTAAAACAGTTGAGTTTGGGGTATTTGCAGAACGATTGTTATGAGTGCGCATATAGTTAAATGTAGGAACTAAAGCGCGATTTGATAGATCTGAGGTTAAATTAGGATTAAGCTCAATTTCAGATATAAGTTTTGAGGCTACCAAGGTTGGAGAGAATCCTTCAAAAGGACGCTCTGGATTGGCACCTTTCCCTAAGATATAAAAGCAAGTTTCAATCTTGCCCATATTGGCTGTATAAATGCGGAAGCGATCGCTTGCATTTGGCAAAGTTTCAGGTCTAAATGTTAAAGCAAGCTTTAACTTTAAATGGCGTTCTTTTACAAAATCATTTATATAAGGCAAGCTTTCACGAATACCTTCGTGGGCATTTAAAGTCTCTGAGTTACAAACAAATAAGATATTTACATCTAAAGCTTCAAGATTTTTTGAAAACTCACTTATAAAGCACAACATGGAGGCCAAAGGTGCTTTACATTCAAATGAACCTAAACCATAGATGGAATCATCTTTAGCTAAATTTTTTATGTTATCTTCGTCTTTTGCTAAAACTTTAAGTTTGGCCTTAAGATCGTCACTTTTGAAAGCAAAAGGGCGAGCCTCACCAAAACCTTCATCATTTGAGGTATCAACATTGCAAAGAACAACAAGAGTATTTTCAGTATGATTAGAAGCTTCAACTAAAGCCAAAATAGAATGATTTTGTTCATCCAAATGAGGAATGAGTTTTAAATTAGATGGCTTTTGTTGAAAATAGGGAAGAGAGCTAAGATTTTTAACAATTTCATTGATAATAACACTCTCACCTGCAGTTCTTGTAATACTTGGAATGCTTATAAGCCATTTCAAGACAGAAATGGCTTCTGCTTTGAAGTTCTTTAATTCTTGCAATTATTGTCCTTATCTAGCGGCTAGACTACTTTTATAGAGATCAGACTTTAAAACAGCAACTGTACTATCAAACTGTTTTCTAAGAGAATTTGCAGTTGCAGTATTTCCAGAAGGTAAGTCAGCTTTAAGAGGATCAATTGCACGACCGTTTACGTGCAACTCATAGTGTAAATGAGCGCCTGTTGAATAGCCGGTATTACCAGATTTGGCAATAACCTGCCCCATACTTACACTTTGACCTTTCTTTACATCAAATTTTGACAAATGCATGTAAACTGTAGAGTAGCCACCTTTGTGATTTAAGATAACCACATAGCCGCCACCTCTCATGTAACCGGCAAATTTAACTTTACCGTCAGATGGTGCATATACAGGGGTACCTACGCTTACCTTAAAATCCACACCCCAATGAGGCACAATTTTATGTCTAATTGGATGCATACGACGTGGATTAAATGGAGAATTTACCTTAATTCTGCCAGCAATAGGGAAGCGTTTGAAAGCTCCGGCAGAAGGTCTATATTTACCTTCTTCATAGAACATGCGGTTACTTGGATTTCTATATAAGGTTACGCGACCATTTCTTGCAGAAACAATTTCCATAGCGGTGATATTGGCACGTGTACCAATACCATCAGTTAAGATACGGAATGAATCACCAACAGTTAAGCGTTTAAAATTAATCTTGCCACTAAAAGAGTTTTTAATGGTAGCAATTTCTGTTTTAGTAAGACCTGCACGCTTTGCCGCTTTATCAAATGACTCTTTGCTCTTTATCATACCTAAAACTAAACGAGGGCGAGTTTTAAGACTTTGAGCTAATTGTTTTTCTAAGGCAAGCTCTTGCTCATGTGCAAGTTTTGCCTCTTGTTCCATACGCGCTTGCATTAAGGCTTTTTCTTTGGCCAAAAGCTCTTCTTGCTTTTGACGTTCCAAAGCTTTTTCCTTGGCCAAAGGCATAGATGTAGCATCAGCAAATTTAGCTACACTTTTAGGGTTTTCAATATGCGCATTAGTCTTTTCATAAACAGATGTAAATTTGTCATCTGCGCTATTACGGGTAAAACGAACTTGATTGTCTTTATCAAGTGGTTTTACCATTTCAAGAACAATATTATTTTTATCAATGTAAAATTGAATGATCTGACCTTGAGCTAAACGTAAATCCTTTTTAGCAGAGGCATTTTCAATTTTCTTTAAGGTAGTAAATGGCAGATTTAAATAATTAAAAATTTGTGAAAGGGTGTCACCTTTGTGCACAGTCTGCTGATACCACTGACCCTTAGGTCTTTTATTAACATTAAGTGGCTTTGAAGATGTTCCTAAGATATTTGCTATTAAAGAATCCTCAGGATTAATACCTTTTTCAGCCATAAGATTTTTAATCTTATCAATAGCGCCTAACTTTTGAGCTTGAGGATCGTCATTTTTAGCAATAGCATTGTTAGTTTTATTATTGCCTATGATATTTATAGAGTCATTGATGCCTTCAAAGCGCTGACGTAAGACCTCAGATGAGGCATTATCTTGATTGAGAGTAGATTTTTTTGAAGCAAAAAAACCTTGATTACTCTTGAAATTGGTACTGTCAATTTCAGCTTTAGAGTCTTCATTTGAGGTAAACATGCTGCTTGGAACTTCCATATCATCATAGTTTTCCTCAGAGCCTGCAGTCTGGGCAATCTCTACTTCATTTTCAACATCTTGATCGTTTGATGTTAAATAGTTCTCCTGACGATTTAAATCCATTTTTTCTTTTTGGGAGACGATAGAGAGCAAAGGAGATTGGGATGCTGGGAGCAATTTGCCATAAGGAAGAGCTAAGATGATAGACAACACGCAAACTGCAATGATGCCTATGATATGTCGGTTTGAGATAGCACTTACGCCTGTTGCGGCTTCAACAGCTACGTAATCCTCATTAACGGTTTTTGAACTGGTCTTAATTTTTAACATGCGTAATTGTTTTTACGGTTCATATTGTTAACGCCAATACGCAAATATGATGCCAACTAAATAAAAAACCGGTGCTCCATACAATAAAAAAATTCTCCGTCTCAAAATATTTTGAAACGTTGAAGACAAAAAAATTTCTCTTGAATTATAAATAAAACAAGACGTATGCATTATTTCACAAATTTGTATTATTGTGAAAAAAATATGCATCATAAATCCAATTGCGTGCCTTTTTTGTGCACCTAATCAAATATTGAATGTTAACATGTATACAAGATAAAAACAATTTATAATCTATCTTAAAAATTAAGTATCTAAAATAAAAAAGCTACCAAAAAAATCTCGCCTATTAACACCAAAACTAAAGCCAAAGAAATTAAGAATCCTTC
>Freddie_p2__coassemble_2585_pt1 | contig 11621 bp, 11 predicted proteins | sample Freddie_p2__metabat2_high_PE_038 | metagenome-assembled genome bin Freddie_p2 | reverse complement strand
AAAAAAGCGGTAAATTATTTAAACAAAAATAAAAAATTTTTAGATTAAAACGAATATTTTTTATCAAAAAATTAATAAAATTTGAGACATTAAGAAAAATTTTTGCAAATGATCAATTATTAATATTGAGATTGTTCGTTTTAAAAAATATAATGTTGTTATCAGAGGGAGAGAGCTGTGGCAACATATATTTCAGTTAAAGATACTGCATTAAAATTTCAGATATCAGAACGTCGTGTTCAGGTGCTTTGTGAGCAAGGTCGTCTTACAGGCGCCAAACGTGAGCATGGTGTGTGGCTTATTCCTGAGAATGTAGAGAAGCCTGCTGATGGTAGACGTAAGGGCAATACTGATAAGTCATTACCTAAAAATGCTATGACTGTAAATCAGTTAGCCCGTTATTTGTCTATTTCTGAAGATACAGCTAAGATTTGGTTACGCTTAGGTAAGATTAATTACGATTTACAAAATCAGTATTTCTCTAAATCTTATGCTAAAAAGGTTGCTGCAAGTATAAAGTCTTCTTCCTCATCCCAACTTAAAAGTCGTCGTAACAAGAGTCGCTTAAGTGGCAAGGTTATCTATAAAGATTACGTCAAGACCTTGGAAAATCAGCGCGTAGTTGAAAAACTATTAGAGCTTAATGTTGTAACTTCAAGACGCTCTTTATTAATTGTGCTGGCAAATTTTGCAGTACAGCAGTTTTATGCTTGCCACAATTATGATTATAAAAAGCCGGTAGTCCTCTTTGACTTTTTATCATCTTTATTTGATTCTGAATTCCGAGAGCTTATTGTAGATCTCTTAGAGCATAAGATGCCTTCTTTAGCTGAGTATGAGGCTTTGTCTGAGGCTTTATCGCAGGAGCTTAAATATGTAAAAGGTGAGGATAGCTTAGGTTTAGTTTATCTTTCTTTTAAAGATTTAGCTTTACGTAAGAAAAAGGGGTCTTATTACACCCCTTATTCAATTGTAAATGAGCTTTTATCTGGCATAAAAGATTTCAACGGTGATTTTAAAGATAAGCTTATATGCGATCCTTGCTGCGGTACAGGTAATTTCTTATTGTCATTAGCAGCCTCAGGATATGATTGTGAAAAACTCTATGGTGAAGATGTAGATGAGACGAGTGTTTATTTAGCTCGTATTAATTTGGCATTACATGCACCTGAGCAAACCGCAGCGCAATTGCGCGAGCGCGTAATTATTGGTAATAGCTTAAGTACAGGTTTTTCGCATCAATTTGATATTGTGATAGGTAATCCTCCTTGGGGTGGCAATTTCTCTTTAAAGGAGAAAGAGCAGTATAAAAAGCTCTTTGTAACTGCCCAAGGTAAATCCATTGAGTCATCAGCTTTATTTGTTGAAAAAGCTTTATCCATGCTCAAAAACAAAGGCCTTTTAGCTTTAGTGTTGCCAGAGGCTTTGTTAAATGTTGCCGCACATGCAAAATTAAGAGCTTTATTATTACAAAACTGTGCTTTCCGTTTTGTGAACTTTTTAGGCAATGCTTTTGATGGCGTACAGTGCCCAGCTATTTTATTGGGCGTACAAACAGGATTTAAAGGCGATGTTTTAGGTTGTAAAGTCAAAAATAATAATCATGTCTTTACTATCAATGAGTCACGTCCTTTTGATGAGTTTAATCTCTGCTTTACAACATCAGATATTGATGAAGGTTGTCTAAAGAGTATTTTAAGTGTAAGCCCGGTTACCTTCTTAAAAGGTCAAGCAAAGTTTGCCATTGGTATTGTGACAGGCAATAACCAAGAGTTTATTAAGCAAACACAAGGCGAAGGCTATGAAATGATCTTAAAGGGCAGTGAAATTCGTAAATACGGAATTCATCCTGAAGGTAATTTTATTAAATATACCCCAAGATTATTCCAACAGACTGCACCTGATGAGGTCTACAGAGCCAAAGAGAAACTTTTATATCGTTTTATTTGCGATGTTCCGGTCTTCACTTATGATGATAAGCAAATTTTGTCATTAAATAGCTGTAATGTCTTGATTCCAAAGATTGATGGTCTTGATATAAAGTATATTTTGGCTATTTTAAATTCAAGTGTGACCGCTTATTTCTTAGGCAAGCGTTTTAATGCTTTAAAGCTTTTAAGATCGCACTTAGAGCAGTTACCAATTCCAGTAATTCCAAAAGAAAAGCAACAATTTTTTATTGATAAAGTTAATGAAATGTTGGCATCAACTGGGGATATCACCAAAATTTACAAGAAGGTTGATGACGAGGTGATGAAGCTTTATAAGTTAACCCCAGAGCAAATTTCTGTAGTTAAGAAATTTGTTGCAAAAAAGAAGTTAAAACTTAAAGAACCGTCTTAATAAAAAAGCTGACAGGAGGGGGTATCTTGTCAGCTTTTTTTAGAAATGTCTTTTTAAAAAGCGTAAAATCTGCTTAGTCTATTATTTTTTAGCATAATCTTAGGATCTTTCTATGTCTCAATTTGATAAAAGAAACTTGTCAATGATGATGGATCTTTATGAAATGACTATGGCAAATGGTTATTTCTTAGACCAAAATACATCACGTAAGGTGACATTTGATGTGTTCTACAGACAAAATCCTGATAAAGGTGGTTTTGCCATTTTTGCCGGATTAGAGCAGATCGTTGAATATCTTGAGAATATGCATTTTGATGAAGATGATATTTCTTACTTCAAAAGTTTAGGCATTTTCTCAGAAGGATTTTTAAATTATCTAAAAGATTTTCGTTTTAAAGGTGATGTCTATGCCTTCCCTGAGGGTACAATCATGTACCCAAATGAGCCAATTTTAACTGTAAAGGCCCCTTTAATTGATGCTCAGTTAATTGAGACTGCAATTTTAGCTGAGGTCAATCACCAATCTTTAATTGCCACTAAAGCTCAGCGTATTGTAAGAGCTGCAAAAGGAAGGGTAGTTTCTGATTTTGGTGCTCGTCGCGCTCACAATATGGATGCTGCAGTCTATGGTGCCCGTGCAGCTTATATAGGAGGTGCTGCCAGTACCGCTACAGTTTTAGCAGGTAAGCTTTTTGGCATTCCTGTAAGTGGCACTATGGCTCATAGCTTTATTATGTACTATGACGATGAGTACACCGCTTTTAAGCGCTACGCTGAGGTTTATCCTGATAACTGTCAGTTCTTAATTGATACTTACGATGTCATGCATTCAGGTTTACCAAATGCCATTAAGGTTGCAAATGAGGTATTAATTCCACAAGGTAAGCGCCTTAAGGGTGTACGTATTGATTCAGGAGATTTGGCTTATCTGTCAAAGCGTGTACGTAAGGTTTTAGACGAGGTAGGCTTTAATGATTGCAAGATCATAGCTTCAAATAGTTTAGATGAGTACACTATTTCCTCAATCTTAGATCATCAAGATGGCTGTATTGATATCTTCGGTGTCGGTGAACGCTTAATTACTGCAAAAAGCGATCCGGTTTTTGGTTGCGTTTATAAGATGTCAGCAGTTGAAGATGGAAAGAATATATATCCTCGCATCAAAGTTTCTGAGACTTATGAGAAGATTACCAATCCAGATCATAAGGGCATATATCGTATTTATGATAGTGAAGGTCATGCCATTGCAGATTTAATTACCAAGATAGATGAGAAGTTAGATTTTTCAAATCCATATCAATATGTAGATCCAAGAAAGCCGTGGAAAACCCGCTTCTTTGAAAATTGTACTTTCAAGCCTTTACAAGAGCTTATAGTAAAGGATGGCAAGCGTACTAAAGAGTTACCTTCTTTAGATGAGATCCGCTCTTATGTTAAATCTCAGCTTGAAAATGAGATTTGGCCTGAGGAACAAAGATTTGAAAATCCTCACATGCATTATTTGGACATGAGCCCTGAATATTATGCTTTAAAGAGCGAGATGTTGCGTCACGTAAAGTGTTAATCAAAAAAAGTCCCAGTAAGGTTGCAATCTTACTGGGACAAAACCATTTTTTGAGTAGTTTTTTTTATTTATACGGTAGCTAGTGAATGTGGTTTTACATAAGATGGAAGTTTGATATTAAAGCACAATGTTGAGGCCAAAAGACATAAAGATATATCAATTACCCAAATAATTTCGTAAGAATCAAATAAGCTTACTAAAATCCCTCCTAAAGCGGCACTTACAAAACAGCCTAATTGATGGGCAATATATACAAGTCCAAATAACACCGCTAATTTAGATGCTCCAAAGCGAGCATTTACTATAAGAGATGTTGGCGCAACTGTTGCATCACAAGTTAAGCCTAAAAGAAAGGCAAAAATTACGGCTGATATTTCATTTTTAGGCATGAAAAATACATATGAGGCAACAATTAAGGCGCGCATAAAATATAAGCTACCTAAGATATTGGCATATTTGTATTTAACACAGGCAATACCACAGAGAAAAGCGCCTATGGCAATGGCAATTCCCAATAAGGTATAAGCTAAGGTAGCACTTTGAGCACTTAGGCCTGAGGCTATAAACTCAGGATATAAATGGGTAAAGATAATGCCCATGTGAAAGCCACAAATAAAGAAGCTTATAAGCATAATCTGATAGCTTTTATCTAAAAAAGCCTGACGAAAAACGCCTTTTATCGGTAATTTTTCATGAGTGTCTTTAATTACGACATTTGAGTTTAATTTACCTATAACAAGAGAAATTGGAACTAACAAAAGAAGAGGTGTTGTTAGTATTAAAAGGGCAGAGCTTACATCAAAATTTGTTAAAAGAATGCTAAAGGCTGGTGAGAAAAATGAGCTACCAACACCTGCAGCAGTATTTAAAATTCCTGAAAATACAATGGCATGGTATGGTGTCATCAGCGGGCTTACACAGCTTAAAACAATACCAAAGCACAAAGCTCCAGTAGAGGCGTAAAAACAAAAACCTAAAAAGAAGCAAATGCCTATAAAAGATGAGCTATAGGCTGTACCTATAAGACCTATGGCCAAAAGAGCACATCCTGCTAATAAAACCTCTTTATAAGAGTACTTTAAGGCCATAAAACCAAATAAAGGCTGGCTTAAACCATAGACAAATTGACCTATGGCTAAGATAAAGCTTAATTGTGCGTAAGATACACCTGTTTTATAAGTTATAGGATCTAAAAGCAAACTTAAGTTTACGCGGATACCATTGCTTACAGCATATATGAGTGCTGCACTCAAAGCCAAAAACATAAAGTTTATGCTTTTGGAAAAATTAGCTGCTCTCATATGATTTAACTCCATTAAAAACAAGTATTTTGGATTTTTGTATTTTTATTGTCTTTAATATAAACAGAGAGTTAATATAAGTAAAACAAAATTATCTTATTAAAATATTAGAAAAACTTATAAATAATGAATAGATATCTTGCCTTACAAAAAATCGTCGAATTGGGGAGCTTTTCTAAAGCTGCAGGAGAGTGTTGTTGCACTCAGTCGGCGATAAGTCAGATGATTTCGTCTTTAGAAGATGAGCTCTCTTTAAGACTTTTAAAGCGCAGCCGTAATGGCGTAAGTCTTACTGATGAGGGAAAACGTCTTTACCCCTTTATAGAAAAAACAATTTATGACTATCGAGTTTTAAAAGAAAAAGCTAAAGAGATTAGAGGCCTTGAGGAAGGAACTGTCAGAATTGGCACTATTTCAAGTATTTCATCTCACTGGCTTCCAGGTCTTTTAAAAGACTTTCAAAAACAATATCCCAAAATTGAATTTGTCTTAAAGCAAGGTGATTACGATTCAATTTTAGAGTGGATTAAAACTGGAGCGGTGGATTTTGGTTTTATTGCACCGCAAATTGCCAATGGGATTAAATCTGTTTTTATGAAAGAAGGACAAATGCTGGCTGTTTTACCTAAAAATCATCCACTGGCAAATTTGGATGTGGTGCCACTTGAGAAGTTGTCATCATCACCTTTTATTCTGCTTGAAGAGGGAGCTAATGTTTATGAGCCTTTAGAGGCTTTTAAATCTGTGGGGATTAAACCTGATATTAGATATACCATGCATGATGACTATTCTATTATGAGTATGGTTGAGGCAGGTCTTGGGGTGAGCATTTTGGCGCAATTAGTTTTGATGCGCTCAAGTGCATATAACGTAGTGATAAAACCTACAAATCCTAAAATTATAAGACGTTTGGCTATTGGTTATAAAGATAAACAGAGTATGCCAATTGCGGCAAGACACTTTATTGAAAAGTTAAAAAATGCTGTAGATATTCTGCCATAGCCTTAACAGATTTAAAAAATTTGTAACTATGCTTTGTTATTTCTTTTTGCTAAACTCAGAAATATCAATTTAGATTGTATAAAAGGAAATCTATGAAAACTTTATCCTGTTTAATTGCCGCTGCAGCTTTATCTTTAAGCGCTTGTAGCACTTCTGTTGTTGATAATAGTGAGAAGAATTTAAATTCTTTAAATGGCGAATGGAATGTTGTAAGCGTTAAAGGCGAGTCTTTTAAATTAAATGGTGATTTAAGTCGCGCCTTTATTGGTTTTAATGCTAAAGAGGGCCGTGTTTATGGCAATACCTCCTGCAATAGCTTAATGGCAACTGTAAGTTATGACAAAAACTTAGGCTTAAAATTAGGCGATGTCGCTTCTACAATGATGATGTGCCCTGATATGAGTAAAGAGCAGTTATTGTTAAAGACCATGTCACAAGTAAAAGATTTTGAGATAAAGCAAGATACTCTTTATTTAGTTGATGACAATAAGCAAAAGCTTATTGAGCTTAAGAGAGCTAAATAATAAGGCGCTATAATATATATAATTTCTTTTATTTGGAGTTATAAAAATGATCAAGCACATTGTAATGTGGAAACTCAAAGAAGGCTCTTGTGAGCAGATGCATAAGTTTTTAGAAGCTTTACAGGGCTTAAAAGGCCAGATTGAGTATCTGCGTGATTTACAAGTTGGTGTTAATGTAAACCCTAAAGAGCAGTTTAATGCCACTTTAATCTGCAAGTTTGACAATATGGAAGATCTCAATAAATACGCAGTAGATCCACGCCATGTTGCTTGCCAAGCTTTAATTAAAGGTTATGTTTTAGAGCGCGCTTGCGTTGATTTTGAAGAATAATTTTTAATTATTAAAAATACATAAGTCCTGCACCTTAAAAAGGTAGCAGGATTTTTTTTATCTAAAGTTTTTTGTATGTTTTAAAAGTATTTAATAAATTTTCTTATATAGATCTATAAAAATTTTGACATTGTCTGCACTATTACAAACGTTTATATGTTAAAAATCTTTACAAAATAAATACGTTAACCAAACTTTTTAAGTTAATTAAGCATTAGGTACATATATGATAAATTTAGGAATCTTGGGACCTGGCAAAATTGCTCAGGTTATGGCTGATACTGTAAACAAAATGATCTCTCGTGGTAATAAAGATATTTGTTTATGGTCTGTAGGATCAAGATCTCTTGAAAGAGCTCAGGAATTTGCCAAGGAATTCAATATTGAGCATGCTTATGGTTCTTATGAGAGCATGCTTGAAGATCCTAAGTTAGATTTAGTTTATATCGCAACTCCGCACAATTTTCACTACGAACAAGCTCATATGTGTCTTGAGCATCATAAACATGTTCTTTGTGAAAAGTCATTTACAGTAAATGCTAAAGAAGCTTTAGATTTATGTAATTTTGCCAAAGAGCAGAAATGTTTATTAGCTGAGGCTATATGGACCCGCTATATGCCTATGCGCAAATTAATAAACGATGAATTAGCCTCAGGCGTTATCGGTAACGTTCGTATGGTTACTGCAAATTTAAGCTATCCAATGCTTAAAAAAGAGCGTTTATTTAATCCTAATTTAGCAGGTGGCGCACTTTTGGATGTAGGCATTTATCCTTTAAATTTTGCTGAAATGATTTTAGGCGAGCCTAGCCGTATTGATGCAAGTTGCATTAAGAGCTCAACTGGAGTCGATCTTAGTGACTCTATCACTTTAACCTATGAGTCTACAGCGCAAATGGCTGTTTTATGTTCATCTTACGCCGCATCATCTGATCGCTATGGCTTTGTTCATGGTGATAAGGGATATATGCAAGTTGATAACATCAACAATCCTCAAAGCTATAGAGTATTTAATAAGGATTTTCAGTTATTAAAAGAATTAAGATGCCCAACTCAAATCTCAGGTTATGAGTATGAGGTGTTAGAGTGCATTGAGTGTATTAAAAAAGGTCTGCTTGAGTGCCCTTCCATGCCACATAGCGATACTTTAAGTATTATGCGTCAGATGGATACCATTCGTGCCCAATTTGGTCTTAAATATTCTTTTGAATAAGGTTTAGCTATGCAAAAAATCGGTTTTATCGGTTTAGGTATCATGGGCAAGGCCATGGTCAAAAATCTCTTAAAACAAGGCTTTAGTGTCGACTTCTATGCCCGTCATAAAGAGAAAACAATAGATGCTATTGAATGTGGAGCTACTTTTCATGACAGCATTAAAGAAGCCTTAGAAGATGTTGATGTAGTAATCACTATGGTAGGTGGTCCTCGTGATGTTGAAGATATCTATTTTAGAGAAGGGGGTATTTTTGACAGCGTTAAAGAGGGAACTTATCTTATTGATATGACATCATCAAGTCCATCTTTGGCAAAAAAGCTTTATGCAAAGGGTAAAGAGCTTGGCATGTATGTATTAGATGTACCAGTCACAGGAGGCGACGTTGGTGCAAGAGATGGTACCTTATCTTTAATGGTAGGAGGCGATGAGTCTACCTTAGAGAAGGTAACACCGGTTTTATCTGCAATGGGCTCACGTATTACTTATATGGGAGAGGCCGGATCTGGTCAAAATTGCAAACTTGTAAATCAGATTATGTGTGCAGGATCTCTTGCTGGCATGTGTGAGGGTTTAGCTTACGCCAAATCAAGAGGTTTACCTTTAGAGAGCGTGCTTCATGCTGTCTCTTCAGGTGCTGCAGCCTCAAGATCACTTGATTTATATGGTGAGCGTATTTGTATAGGTGATATGCAACCAGGTGGCGCTTTATCGTATTTAGTAAAAGATCTTAAAAATGCTCACAATGAGCTAAGTGGAAAAGATCTTAAATTGAAGATGACCGATGCTGTTTTAGATGTTTATGCTGCTATGGAAAAAGAAGGTTTAGGCAGTTTAGGTGTTCAGGCAATGTATGCTTATTTATTAGATAAGGAACAACACAATGACTAAGAATGTTTTAATTGCGTTAGATGTTTTACCTCATCATAAAGAGCTTTTTGAAAAAGCAGCCGCAGGTAGATGTAAATTTTCTTTTAAGAAGACCTCTTTAGTTACCAAAGAGGACTTAAAAGATGTCAATGCGGTTGTAGGTAATGTCTCCGCAAATGTGATTAAAGAAGCCAATGCTTTGGAGTTTATGCAGTTAAATTCAGCAGGCTGCGATCAGTATTTAGTTCCTGGTGTATTAAATAAAGATGTTAAATTATGCACAGCAGTAGGTTCATATGGACTTACTGTAAGTGAGCATATGTTAGCTTTAACTTTTGACTTAATTCGTCATTTAGCTTTATATCGTGATAAACAGCATAATCATGATTGGTCTGATTGCGGCAATGTAACCTCAATTGAAGGCGCTACTATTGCGGTATTTGGTTTGGGCGATATTGGTGGAAGTTATGCCAGCAAGGTTAAGGCCTTAGGTGCTAAGTGTGTAATTGGTGTACGCCGTAATGTAAAGGATAAACCTGACTATATCGATGAGATATATTCTTTTGATGATTTAGATAAGGTTTTACCTAAAGCTGACATAGTTGCTATGGTGTTACCAGATAGCAGTCTTACTCGTAATTTAATGAATAAAGAGCACTTATCTATGATGAAGAAGGGGGCTTATTTAGTAAATTCTGGTCGTGGTAGTGCTGTAAATCAAGAAGATCTGTTAGATGCTATAAAGAGTGGTCATTTAGCAGGTGCAGCTTTAGATGTAACAACTCCTGAGCCTTTGCCAAAAGACAGTCCTCTTTGGGATGAACCTAGAGTTGTTATAACTCCTCATGTTGCAGGTAATTTCTTCTTACAAGAAACCTTTGAGCGTATGATTCGCATTAGTGCCTCTAACTTAAAGGCATTTTTAGATGGCGATAACTTACGTAATTTAGTAAAGCGTTAATAATTTAATTAAATTAACACTAAAAAAATAAACATGATCTATCCTTAAGCTTAGGAATATTGATAAATCTATAGCTTAGGGGTAGATTTTTTATGAAATATATTGAGTTAGGTCAGGACAAGACTAAAGTATCGCAGGTAGTTTTAGGCTGCATGCGTATTCCTAATTTAAGTGAAAAAGAGGTTTTAAATCTTTTAGACTTTTCACAAGATCATGGCATCAATATGCTTGATACTGCAGATGTGTATAAGCTTGGCACCTCTGAGGAGCTTTTAGGTAAGGCTTTTTTTAAAGAAAAAGGTTTAAGAGATAAGTTTTTTTTACAAACTAAATGCGGTATTCGTAAAAATCCTCACCTCTATGATTTCTCAAAAAAACATATTATTGAAGCAGTTAATGCCTCTTTAAAACGTTTAAATACCGATCATGTTGATTCTTTATTGTTACACCGTCCAGATCCTTTAATGGAGCCTTGTGAGGTCGGAGAGGCTTTCAATGAGTTAAAAACCTCAGGTAAGGTCTTAAATTTTGGTGTTAGCAATATGAATCCAATGCAAATGGAGCTGTTGCAATCAGGTCTTGATTATAAAATTAGCGTAAATCAAGTCCAATTAAGCATTTGTCATACCCCAATGCTCAATCAAGGTATTAACGTTAATATGTTTAATGATAGTGCCATTTGTCGTGATGGTGGAGTTTTGGAGTATTGCCGGTTAAAACATATAACTATTCAGGCCTGGTCAGTGCTTCAACATGGATTCTTTGGCGGTGTCTTTTTAGAAGATCCTAATTACCAAAAATTAAATGAAGTTTTAGAAAGAATTGCTAATGAAAATAATGTTTCAAAAACAGCTGTAGCTATAGCTTGGATTTTAAGATATCCAGGAAACATGCAAGCTGTCATTGGAACTACTAAGACTGAGCGTGTAGCTTTATCTTGTGATGCTTGTAAGGTTAATTTGACTCGTGAGCAGTGGTATGAGCTTTATCTAGCAGCGGGAAATGATTTGCCGTAAAGAAAAGTTTTGAGAAAAACAAAAGGGACGAAATTCGTCCCTTTTTTTAATCTGTGAATAGATTTTTAGTGTACCTTGAGGAAAACCTCTAAGGCCAGACTAACACTGCCATGTCTTAATTAGACTTTAGGCGCGTGATTAGTAAAGCCGGGTACGGCGCGCATTCTCGCGGGCCAACTTCTTAGCGTGGCGCTTGATAGCAGAAGCTTTAGTGCGCTTACGAATAGTAGTCGGTTTCTCGTAGAATTCACGAGCTCTGACATCAGCCAGAATACCGGCTTTTTCGCAGGAACGCTTAAAACGTCTCAAGGCAACGTCGAACGGCTCGTTCTCACGTACTCTAATGACTGGCATGTGGAAAACCACCTCACTTATAAATAAACAGAATCAATCTTTGGGGATTGATAGTAAAAAAACGTACCAATTTTATAGTTTTGAAAGCATAAAGTAAAGGCTTTTATAAGCTTAATTTATATAAAAAGCCTATATTTTTAAA
>Freddie_p2__coassemble_2563_pt1 | contig 11751 bp, 8 predicted proteins | sample Freddie_p2__metabat2_high_PE_038 | metagenome-assembled genome bin Freddie_p2 | reverse complement strand
GTTTTAAAACAATACAAGATACATTTAAAATATTTTGTTTGTTGTAATTTTACTTAAAAAATCACTTTTATTGCATACCATTTTTCTTAATAAAAGAACTTGGGCTTAAACCTGTAACTTTAGTAAACAATCTTGAAAAATAAAGAGGATCTTCATACCCCACTAAAAGTGCTACCTGTTTTATATTTAAAGAACTGTTTAGCATCATCTCTCGAGCTTTAGCTATACGCAGTTCAATTAAATAACGCATAGGTGGGATATTATTTTTTTCTTTAAAAAAATGTTGAAAACGGCTGGTACTCATATTACATAAAGTAGCCATTTTCGTTACATCCCAATTTTCATTATAAGAATCATTAAGTTCAATAACTAATTTATCAAAACGGCTATCTAAATCATTATCAATATTTTGCAGTTCAGAAAATCTTTTTATAAATGGCAATAATGTTAAGAATTTACCTTTTGCAATTTGCATAAAACAAGGCTTTTTTAACTGCAGCTCAACCATAATTTCTTTAAAGACTCTGCATAAAGTCTCATGCTTGCCTGTGTATATAACACCACTTTTAAGATTATATTCATCTAATATAGATTGGCAGTCATAACCTGTGAAATGTACCCAATAGTCCTCAGAAATAGTAGATCCAAAATATTTATAATACTGTCGCTCATTTGGTCTATAGATAACTACATTTCCAGGGCCACATGATTTCATACCATCTTTTGTATAAAAATCCCCTCTACCTTTATGTAAATAAATGATTTGATAATCAACTCTGCCGTTTGGTCTATCTCTAAAAAAGTCGTCTCCATCAAAAAGCTGATAGCCACAACAATTGATTTCCAAAGGCTTATCTTTATTCTCAAATCCTTTATCTCTGCGAACATTTCTGTAATGACCACTTACATCAATCATAACAATATCCTCAATATTTTTTGAAAATTATTACTTGTGATGTGTTGCACGTTTTTTTGCACATAGCAGTTTTGTCCATCTTTTAGACAATTTAGTATATGGCGACATTTAAGATCAAGTACCAAAATATTATTATCAAACAAAAGGAGGCTCTTATGCCAGATTTCGTATGGACCATTGGTTCTTTTATATTCTTTACAGCCTTAGTTGGCGTGGTTTCATGGTATTTAACTAGAAACGATAATTTAAATACCAATACAGGTTACTTCTTAGCAGGACGTAGTCTGTCAGGTATCGTAATCTGCGGTTCTTTAATTTTAACTAACCTCTCAGCTGAACAGCTTATTGGTTTAAATGGTAACGGCTTTATGGACGGTATGTCCTGCATGTCTTGGGAAGTTACCTCAGGCTTTACCTTAGTTCTGATGGCTTTAATTTTCCTTCCTAGATATTTAAAAGGTGGTTTTACCACTATTCCTGAATACTTAGAGCGCCGTTATGACAAACAGACTCGTAATATTGTAACTGGCTTATTCTTACTGTCATTAGTCTTAGTAACTCTGCCTATCGTTTTGTACGCTGGCGGTATTGCTATGAACTCATTATTCAATGTTTCAGAACTTTTAGGCATTTCTAACGAAGATTCCTTAGAGCTTGTAATTATTCTCTCTGGCGTAATTGGCGGTTTATACGCAATTTTCGGTGGCTTAAAAGCTGTAGCTGTATCTGATACTATTAACGGTATTGGTCTTTTAATCGGTGGTTTGTTAATCCCTGTATTAGGCCTTATGGCATTAGGTGATGGCAGCATCTTAGACGGTATGCACAACCTGATTGTCAACTATCCTGAGAAGATGAACTCCATTGGTTCTGAAAAATCTTCCACCCCTATTGCTACTATCTTCACCGGTATCTTATTAGTTAACACCTTCTACTGGTGCACTAACCAACAGATTGTACAACGTGCCTTTGCTGCTAAAAACTTAGTTGAAGGTCAAAAAGGTGTATTATTTGCAGGTTTCATTAAGCTGTTAGTTCCATTCATCTTAGTAATCCCAGGTATCATTGCCTATGCATTATTTAAAGATGAAATTGGCAAACAGGATATGGCTTATGCAATCTTAGTAAACCATGTTTTACCTCTGCCATTAGTTGGTTTCTTTGGTGCTGTATTATTAGGCGCTGTATTATCTACTTTCGATAGTGCTTTAAACTCTGCATCCACCATGTTCTGCTTAAACCTCTACAAACCGGTATTTGCTCCTAATATCTCAGACAAGAAGCTTGTAACCGTAGGTAAGGTTTTCGGTATTATATTAGTTGTATTCTCAATCGTAATTGCCCCTTACATTGCTAAAGCTCCTGAGGGCTTGTATGTCTTCATGCGCTCCATCATGGGCTTCTTCAATATTCCTATCTTAGCTGTAGTACTCGTAGGCTTCTTCTCTCACCGTATTCCTCCAATCGGTGCTAAGATTGCTATCGTATTCTTCATGGTTTGCTACGCTCTTTACAAGTTTGTCTTCAACATTCCAGTTCACTACTTACATGTTTATGGCTTCTTGTTCGTCTGCTGCGTACTTATCATGTACATCTCAGGTAAGATTGCTCCTATGGAGAAGGCTTACTACGACTATGAGGCTAAGGTTGTTGATTTAACTCCTTGGAAGTGGGCAAGAGCTGGTTCTGCATTTATCATCATTAGCACTATCTTCATCTACCTCCTCTTCTCCCCTATGGGTATCGTAGGCTATGGTGAAGAGTACGGCGGAAGACTTGCTATGATTGCTGTTATCTACTTAGCTCTTTCTGCAGCAGTATGTGGCTATCTCTACCACGTTGATAACAAAAAAATCCATGAAAGCAATGCCCAATAAAATGGAACATCCAATAGATTAAGGATAAAACCCAAATGAGCAAGAACAAAAAATGTGTTCTCATCATGACCGATACAACACGCAGAGATATGTTAGGTTGCTATGGCAATGAAGCTATGAAGACCCCGAATCTCGACAAACTTTCAAAAGAAGGTGTCAGATTTGATAATGCATATTCCTGCCAGCCTGTGTGTGGCCCTGCCAGATCTGCCATCTTCACAGGTCTTATGCCTCACAGCAATGGTGTTGTTTCAAACTGCGTACCTTTAGGTTGTGATGTTAAAAACTTAGGCCAAATGCTCTCTGATCATGATGTACATTCAGCTTACATCGGCAAATGGCATTTAGATGGTTATGACTATTTCGGCTCAGGCGTGGCTCCAAAAGGCTGGGATCGCGACGCCTGGTATGACATGAAATGCTATTTAGGCGAACTCACCCCTGAAGAACGTATCAAGTCACGCCAGCCTAAAACAGCCTTTGAACCAGGGCTTACCGAGGATTTTACCTATGCACATCGCTGCACTAAACGTGCATTGGATTTCCTCGATAAGCATTCTGATGAAGAGTTTATGCTGGTAGTCTCATACGACGAACCACATGGACCTTGTCTGTGCCCAGCTCCATGGAATACCATGTATCGTGGCTTTAAGTGGCCTGACAATCCAAACTTCAGCGATGATTTGTCAAAAAAACCGATGATGCAAAGATTGTGGTCAAAAGATGACATCAACAAGAGTGCTGATGAAATCAATCGCCCATCTGACATGCTTGCTTTATTCTTAGGTTGCAACTCTTTTGTCGATTATGAAATCGGTAAGGTTTTAGACAAAATTGAAAAAGTATGCCCTGATGCTATGGTAATCTTTACCTCAGATCATGGCGATATGTTGGGCAACCACAGATTGCAAATGAAAAATGCAGCTTGCTATAAAGAAATTGCCAATATTCCTCTTATAATTAAGAACGGCAATAATGCAGGTGCTGTATGTAAGCACATGGCAAGCCACATTGATTTAGCTCCGACCATTCTTGACTACTTTGGAATTGAAAAGCCAGCTGTTTTAGAGGGTAATTCAATCTTAAAGCAAGTTGATAATCCGGACCTTGTCATGCGTGAGGCAGCCTTTACTGAATGGACTCGCTATGAGCAAGACCACGACGGTTTTGGTGGCTTCCAAATGATGCGTGCTGTAACTACTGAAAACTTTAAGCTGGTAATCCATCTTTGTGATAGTGATGAGTTCTACGACTTAAGGAACGATCCTTACGAGGTTAACAATCTCATTGACGATCCTAAGTACGAAAAGGAAAGAAATCACTTACATGATCTTATCATTGACCATATGAATCAGACCCGCGATGTATATCGTGGCTATCAATGGGCTTGCCGTCCTTGGCGTAAGGACAAAGAGCCTTCATGGGAAAATGAGGGATATACCAGACAAAGAAATAATGAGCCTTTAGAGCCTCGTCCATTGGACTATGACACAGGTCTTGAAATCTCTGAATATCAGAGACCTAAGACTACCAATGACGTGAAGAACTAAAGATTAGATTTTAGGAGGAGGGCGCTTTTTAGCGCCCTATTTTATGTCTGTAATTGTAATTGCGATTTATGTTCTGGTTATCTTTGGATCTACAACTTTAGGCGCCTGTGCTGGTTTAGGCGGAGGCATTATCATCAAACCGACCTTAGACTATATCCATCTTGATACTGTAAGAGTGATTGGCTTTTATTCTGCAAATGCAGTTTTTGCCATGTCTTGCCGCTCTTCTATAAAAGCCATCTTAAGTAAACACAAATTTAACTGGCAACTTATTTTACTTATTGCCATCTCTTCAATGGTTGGTGGTTATTTAGGTAATTTAGTCTTCAACCTTCTTCGCGACAATTTAGGCGAGAGAATCGTTAACTTAACTCAATCAGGCCTTTTATGCTTGATGATGTTACTTTTAGTACTCTACTTTGTTAAAACCCCTAAAAGCCATAACTTTAAAAATCCTTTGCTAATTATGCTTTGTGGTCTTTTATTAGGTCTTGTTTCTGCATTCTTAAGCATAGGTGGAGGTCCGGCTAACGTAGCCCTTTACTCTTGGCTCTTTGGCTTAACTTTAAAAGAAAGTGTAATTTACTCTTTGGCAACTATTTTCTGTGCTCAAGGTACACAATTGGCCGCCATTGCCTTAACTGAAGGCTATAGCGCTTATCCTTGCACTCTTTTATGGTTATTAATTCCAGCTGCTATTTTAGGTAGTATGTTAGGTGGCTTTATTTACAAAAAATCAAATGAAAACGTTATTCGCAAGATTTTGATTGTTACTATGGCCGCTTTATTATTAGTAAATATTCATAACTTTATTGTAGCTTTATAAATATGCAAAATTGGACCTGTGCTCTTATAAAACCTGTATCTAGTTCCTGTAATTTACGTTGTCGCTATTGCTTCTATTTTGATGAAGCCTCCTGTCGCACGCGCAAAAATTACGGAAAAATGAGCACAGAGACCTTAGCTATAACTTTAAATGAAATTACTAAAAATGCTAAAAACGGCTCTACAATTTTGTTCCAAGGCGGTGAGCCGCTTTTAGCAGGAGCATCTTTTTATAAGTTCTATAACGATCTTAAAGACAATATTCTTGCCTCACGTAAGGGCTTTAATATAAGTAGCTCTATTCAAACCTCTCTTTATACATTAGATGACGATCTTATAAAGGAATTTAAAAGAGGCAATTTTCTTATAGGAGTGTCTTTAGATGGTCCTTGCGATCTTCATAATAAAAATCGCTTAACCCCAAAACTCACCGGAAGCTTTGATAAAGTTTTTGCAAATATAAAAAAACTGCAAGAGCAAAATATTCCTATAAATATTTTATGCGTAGTCACCAAAGATAATGCCTATCCAAAACGTCTTTGGGATTTTTATAAAGAAAATGGTTTTACTCATTTACAATTTATAAAAGCCCTACCTCCTTTAAAAGATGGTAATGACTTAATTTCAGATGATGATTTTGCAAAATTTTTCTTAGAAATTTTTGATCTGTGGTTTTCTGATTTAATCAAAGGTCGCTATATATCTGTAAGACTTATTGACGACATCTTCTCTATATTAACCAATAGAGGCTGTAGCTCTTGTGATTTACACGGTAAATGTACTGTGCAAAATGTAATTGAAGCTGATGGCTCTGTATATCCTTGCGACTTTTATGCTTTAGATGAGTGGTATATGGGCAATATCCACGATGGCTTTGACAAATTAAATCAAGATATTATTAAAAAATTTGAAGAAAAACCGGTAATTTTAGATGAATGCAAAACCTGCAATTTATTTAATATCTGTAAAAATGGTTGCCGCCGTTATCGCAATGACAAAGGCCTTAGTGCTTTATGCCCACTGTTTAAGTTGCTTTTCAAAGAACGCTTAAATGAAATTAAAACCGTTCTTAGCATGATTTCAAAATAAATAATCAAAAATTTATTTAAATTTAAATAGTTCATAAAAAATTTCCTATAAATCTATATTTTTAGGGGATTTTTTTATAAAAAAACTTTTATTAAAGCTGTTTTTTTAGCTAAATAATACTAGTCTTAAGTTATACAAAAGCTACATTTTGCATTTAGTCAATAAGCTTATTTTCTTATGTTTTTTAACTTCTTTTTTAAATGCATAGTATGCAATCATGTTAGATAGCATATTGAAAAAAATTGCTTTTAGTCTAAAATATTCCAGACTGCGATAAGAGTAATATTCAAACAACTTAACACTTATCAACACGTCAAGGTCTACTCAATATCTATATCGGGGGTCTTTGTGGCAGTATCCGCAATCTTGGCTCTTGCCGACGGTACGGTTTTTAAAGGTAAAGCGTTTGGCGCTTTAGACACTACTACCGTAGGTGAGGTCGTCTTTAACACATCCATGACCGGCTATCAGGAAATTTTAACCGATCCGTCATATGCAGGACAGATGGTTACTTTAACCTATCCGCACATTGGCAATTACGGCACTAATGATGAAGACGTGGAATCTCGTGACGTCTTTGCTATGGGTCTTATCATAAGAGATCTCTCACTTGTAGCATCTAACTTCCGTAATCAGGCCTCCTTAAGCGATTTCTTAAAGAGCTATCACAAGCCGGGCATTTATGGCATTGATACCCGTATGCTTACCCGCATTATCCGTGAAAAAGGTGCACAGAACGGCTGCTTATCTACAGATCCTAAATTAACTGCAGAAGAAGCAGTCAAAAAAGCCCGTGAATTCCCTGGCATGAAGGGCATGGACTTGGCTCAAAAAGTAACCACTGACGAAATTTATACCTGGACTGAAGGTACTTGGGAATTAGGTCAGGGCTACATAAAATCCTACCGCACCAAATACAATGTTGTAGCTTATGACTTTGGTATTAAGCGCAACATTTTACGCATCTTAGCCTCCTTAGGCTGCCGTATCACTGTAGTTCCTGCAAAAACTCCTGCTGAGGATGTTATTGCAATGAATCCAGATGGTATTTTCCTGTCAAATGGTCCAGGCGATCCTGAGCCTTGCACCTATGCACAAGAAGCTATTCGTACTTTCATTGAGCACAAAATTCCACTGTTTGGTATTTGCTTAGGTCACCAGCTTTTAGGCTTAGCCTCAGGTGCTCAGACTGTAAAGATGAAGTTTGGTCACCACGGTGCTAACCACCCAGTTCGCGACTTAAAGTCTGGTGTTGTTTACATCACCTCTCAAAACCATGGCTTCGCTGTAGACGAGAAATCCTTGCCTGCATGCTTAAAGCCTACCCATCGCTCTTTATTCGACGGCACTTTACAAGGCATTGAACGCACCGATGTTCCTGCATTTAGCTTCCAAGGTCACCCAGAAGCCAGCCCTGGCCCACACGATCCTATGCCATTATTTGAGCACTTCATTGAACTGATGCGTCAATATCGTAACGAGGACTAGGAACACAGATGCCAAAGCGTACAGATTTAAAAACAATTCTTATCTTAGGTGCAGGTCCTATCGTCATCGGTCAGGCCTGTGAGTTCGACTATTCAGGTACTCAGGCTTGCCGTGCACTGCGTCAGGAAGGTTACAAGGTTATTTTAGTTAACTCAAACCCTGCCACCATCATGACCGATCCGGACATTGCTGATGTTACTTATATCGAGCCTATCCACTGGCGCGTAGTTGAGAACATCATCGCCAAAGAGCGTCCTGACGCCATTTTACCTACCATGGGTGGTCAGACTGCCTTAAACTGCGCTCTTGACTTAGAGCGTCACGGCGTATTATCAAAATACGGCGTTGAAATGATTGGTGCTCGTGCTGATGCTATCGATAAGGCCGAAAACCGTGAGCGTTTTGACAAGGCCATGAAGAACATTGGTCTTGAGTGCCCTCGCGCAGGTATTGCCCATAGCTTAGCTGAGGCTTGGGAAGTACAAAAGCAGGTTGGTTTCCCTTGCATTATTCGTCCATCTTTCACCATGGGTGGTACTGGTGGCGGTATTGCTTATAACCCAGAAGAGTTTGAAAACATCTGCACTAAGGGTTTAGAACTCTCCCCAACTCATGAGCTCTTAATTGACGAATCCTTAATTGGCTGGAAAGAGTTTGAGATGGAAGTTGTCCGTGATCGTAAAGACAACTGCATCATTGTTTGCGCCATCGAAAACTTAGATCCTATGGGTATCCACACCGGTGACTCCATCACCGTAGCCCCAGCTCAGACCTTAACTGATAAGGAATACCAGATCATGCGTGATGCTGCTATGGCAGTTTTACGTGAGATTGGTGTTGAGACTGGTGGTTCTAACGTTCAGTTTGGTATCAACCCTGACAATGGTCGCATGGTCATCATTGAGATGAACCCACGTGTATCCAGATCTTCAGCTTTAGCATCCAAGGCAACTGGTTTCCCTATTGCTAAGATTGCCGCAAAGCTTGCTGTAGGTTATACCTTAGATGAGCTTGGTAACGATATTACCGGTGATAAGACCCCTGCTTCCTTCGAGCCTTCTTTAGACTATGTTGTAGTTAAAGTTCCACGCTTTAACTTTGAGAAGTTCCCTAACTCTGATGACCGTTTAACCACCCAGATGAAGTCTGTAGGTGAGGTTATGGCTATTGGACGTACCTTCGAAGAATCCTTACAGAAGGCTTTACGCGGTCTTGAGACTGGTAAATCAGGTTTAGATCCTCGTTTGGATATGGAAAAGCCTGGTGCTCGCACTAAGCTCTTATACGAGCTTGAGAACGCTGGTGCTCACCGTATTTGGTACATCGGTGATGCTTTCCGTACCGGTTTAACTGTTCAAGAAGTATTTGAGCTTACCAAGATTGATCCTTGGTTCTTAGCCCAGATTAAAGAAATCATTGATATCGAACTTTCTTTAGATGGTCGTACCTTAAAGTCTATCGATGCCTCTGAGATGCGTGACTTAAAGTCCCGTGGCTTCTCTGATGCTCGCTTAGCTGCTTTATTACACACAAGTGAAGACAAAGTTCGTGCACGCCGTTGGTTACATGAAGTATTCCCAACTTATAAGCGTGTTGATACTTGCGCCGCTGAGTTTGCTACTTCTACCGCTTATATGTACTCAACCTATGAGCAAGAATGCGAAGCAAATCCAACTCAAAACCGTAAGATCATCGTTTTAGGCGGTGGCCCTAACCGTATTGGCCAGGGTATCGAATTTGACTATTGCTGCGTTCACGCCTCCATGGTTTTACATGAAGACGGCTTTGAGACCATCATGGTCAACTGCAACCCTGAGACTGTATCTACTGACTATGATGTCTCTGACAGACTGTACTTTGAGCCTGTTACCTTAGAGGACGTATTAGAAATTGCTCGTGTTGAAAAACCAGTTGGCGTTATCGTCCAATTTGGTGGTCAGACTCCATTAAAGCTTGCCAAGAAGCTTGAGAGTGAAGGTGTACCTATTATCGGTACTACTCCAGATGACATCGACAGAGCCGAAGATCGTAAGCTCTTCCAGGAGATCGTAAACAAGTTACAGTTAAATCAGCCTCGTAATGGTACTGCTATGTCCTTAAGCCAGGCTATTAAGTGTGCTCGTGATATTGGTTATCCTCTCGTTGTACGCCCTTCCTACGTTTTAGGAGGTCGTGCTATGGAAGTTGTTTATGATGAGGATGATCTCATCCACTACTTCAACGAGGCTGTTAAGGTATCCAATAAGTCCCCAGTTCTCTTAGATAAGTTCTTAGATCACGCCACTGAAATTGACGTTGATGCTGTAGCTGACGGTGAGGATGTAATCATCGGCGGTATCATGGAGCACGTTGAGGAATGCGGTGTTCACTCAGGTGACGCCTCTTGCGTATTACCTCCATGGCACTTAACTGAAGAGATTAAAGAGCGCTTAACTACCATCTCCAAGGAATTAGCTCGTGCTTTAAATGTTAAAGGTCTTATGAACGTTCAGTTAGCTGTACGTGAAAATGAGATTTACCTCATTGAGGTTAACCCTCGTGCAGCTCGTACCGTTCCTTTCGTATCTAAGGCCACCGGCTTACCTTTAGCTAAGATTGCCGCTCGTATCATGACTGGCAAGAGCTTAAAAGATCAGGGCATTACTAAGGAAATCATTCCTCCTTACTATTCTGTTAAGGAAGTTGTTTTACCATTTGCCAAGTTCCCAGGTTCAGATCCTCTCTTAGGACCTGAAATGAGATCTACAGGTGAGGTTATGGGTACTGCATCCCTCTTCCCTGAGGCTTATGCTAAGGCCCAGTTAGGTGCTAAGTCCCCTGTAATCCGTGAAGGCACTATTCTCTTATCCGTTAAGAATTCAGATAAGGACAGACTGCCACGTTTAGGTAAGGCTTTAGTTGAGCATGGCTTCACTTTAGAAGCTACTTCTGGCACTTATGCCTGCCTGAAGGAAGCTGGTGTTAAGGTTAAGCATGTAAACAAGGTATACGAAGGCCGTCCTAACATTCTTGACTTCATCAAGAGCGGTAAGTACAGCTGGATCATCAATACTACCGAAGGCCGTCAGTCTGTATTAGACTCTCGCGAGTTACGTCGTAGCGCCTTACGTTATGATGTTTCCTACACCACTACTTTAAATGCAGCCTTTGCATGCATTGAGGCTCTCTCTGAGGATGAATATCGCAATGTTCACTCTCTCCAAGAGCTCCATGAAATTATTGCAAAAGCTCATAAAGAGTAATATTTAAAAAAATATCTAAGCCCCGTTTTACAAAATTTAAAACGGGGCTTTTTTTGTGCAAATTACGATATTTTTTTGATTTTCATTATAAAAATGGGCAGTTTTTTAGCGTAAAAATAATCCATAAGCTATACTCAAGAAAAAGCGACCTTTTTTTGTTAGGAGGTACAGTCTATGAGTATAAAAATTCGCAAAGCCACCACTTCTGATATTGCTTATGTTCAAGATCTCTCTGAGGAAGTTCTGCCAAATGCATTTCATGGCGTGTTAACCACAGAGCAAATTGACTATATGCTAGATAGACTATACTCCCAAGAAGCTTTAAGCGCAGAGATTTCAGATGCAGATAAAAAGTCTTATGTAGCTTCAATTGATGGTCATGATGCAGGTTACGCTTGCATCATTCGTCAAGGTCCTGATTTATTTTTCCTACCTAAAATTTATGTTGATAATCGCGAACAAAATAAAGGTATAGGATCATCTTTGTTTAAGCACATATTACAAGAACTTAAAAGTAAACACCCAGATCCTTTAACTATCGAAGTTAAAATAAATCGTCACAATCGCGCTCGCCATTTTTACAAGAGTTTAGGTTTTACTCTCGATAGAGAAGTTACAACCGATCTTGAAGATTGCAATATCTCCCAAGAGGTATGGTCTCTTAAAGCTTAAAAAATCATAAGGAGGGTAAAATCTCCTTATTTTTTTAATATTGGCTTAACATACAAGCGATCACTTTTTGTGCAGCGTCCAAAATTGTGCAT
>Freddie_p2__coassemble_2497_pt1 | contig 12052 bp, 9 predicted proteins | sample Freddie_p2__metabat2_high_PE_038 | metagenome-assembled genome bin Freddie_p2 | reverse complement strand
GTATACAATCTTTTTATAGAGTTTGATTTATAACAAGATTATTAACATGAATTTTCTGTTTTTGAGCTTTTTTTCTAAAAAATCGCCAAAATATTGCACCATTATTTACATTAAATAAATAAATTTTTTGAAAAAATTTAGAAATAAATAAGAAATTACTTGCAAACAAAAAGCATATATAAGCTATTTATAAAGAAACGCGCCCTATTTTTGATCTAAAATTTAACATGCACCAAATAAGTGCTATTTTTTACATAATGCTCCGCCTTCATTTTGTGAATATATACTAAACTCATTCAAATAAACTTTAAGTATAAAAAGGTATTTAGGAATGGCTATGATTAAGCTTGACCATATCAATAAATTCTTTGGCGATTTACATGTTTTAAAAGATGTAAGTCTTGAAGTTGCCGAAGGTGAGAAATTGGTCATTATCGGACCTTCAGGATCAGGAAAATCCACCACTGTGCGCTGCATGAACTTTTTGGAAGTTCCAACCTCAGGTCATGTATATATCGACGGTCACGAACTAACTTTAAAAAATAAGACTAAACTCATCCGCGATTATGAATCCATGGTTTTCCAGTCTTTTAATCTCTACCCTCACCTCGATGTTCTCACCAATTTAATCCTAGCTCCTGTAAAAATTCACGGCAAATCTAAAAAAGAAGCAACCGAGCTTGCTATGCATTATTTAGATGTTGTTGGACTTAAAGATAAAGCTCATGTTTATCCAACTACCCTCTCAGGTGGTCAACAGCAACGTATCGCCATTGCCAGAGCTTTATGCTGCCAAAGTCGCATAATTTTATTTGATGAACCAACCTCAGCTTTAGATCCTGAGACTATTCAAGAGGTATTAGATGTCATGGTTAAACTTGCCAAAGAGTCTAATATCACTATGGTTGTAGTTACTCACGAAATGGGCTTTGCACGCCAAGTTGCCGACAGAGTCGTTTTCATGGCCGATGGTCATATTCTTGAGGAAGGCACACCAGAACATTTCTTTACCAATCCGCAACATGAACGTGTAAAACAGTTCTTGGGAAAAATTTTAAAACACTAATATTCAATCGAGAGACAAGGAGAATATTTATGAAATTATCAAACATTGTAAGTGCTATTGCCACAGCCTCTGTTTTATTTACCTCTCAGGCTTATGCACAAGCTCCAGATACTCCCGAGATTCAGGCCATCTTAGATCGCGGTGTTTTAAAAGTTGGTGTAAAAAATGCTGTTGTAGGTTTTAGCTTCCAAGATCCTCTTACCGGTGAATACACCGGTCTTGAAGACTCTATTGCACAGTTAATTGCCGATGACTTAGGTGTTGATGTTGAATTTACTACTGTAACTGCCGCTACACGTAGCGAGCTTATTGATTCAGGCGATCTTGATGTTGTCTTAGCTACCTTCACCATTACCGATGAGCGTAAACAACACTGGGATTTCTCAACGCCTTACTTTACCGATCATGTTGCCGTATTAGTTGAAGAGTCCAGTGGTATTAAAAGCATTGCCGATCTTAAAGGCAAGACTGTAGGTGTATCTTCAGGCTCCTCCTCAGCTCGTGCTTTAACCAAAGCTATGATTGATGCTAAGGTTATTGATGGTAAAAACTTTGATTATGCAAACTTTGATCCTGCAACTTGGAAAGATGGCGTAAGCTACCACCAGTTTGATGACTACCCAGCAATTTCTACTGCTTTAAGTGCCAACGAGATCCAGGCTTTCTGTGTTGATAAATCTATTTTAGCTGTTTACAACACCAAAGGCCGTACTTATCTTCCAGAGCAATTTGAACCACAGCAATATGGTGCTGTTACCAAAAAAGGCTCTTCCTTATCAGCCTATGTTGACTCTTTAATCTCCAAATGGGCTAAAGACGGCACTTTAGACAAACTTATAAAAGAAAATAACTTGGATTAGTTTTTAAAAGCCCCCAAAATTTTGGGGGCTTTAGGTTCTAACTTATTGGAATATTTGCATGGAAACCCTATTTTCACCAGAGGCCTGGCTTAAAGTATGGACTTACCGGGAAACCTTTTTATTAGGATTTTTAACTACCGTTGAAACTGCGGTATTTGCTCTCATAATTTCCCTGACTTTAGGTGTTTTATTTGGTCTTATGTCCACAAGCAATAAAACCTCTTTTCGTGTTATTGCTCGTGTTTATGTCGAATTTATTCAAAACACCCCACTGTTATTACAGATCTGCTTTTTATACTATGCGCTCTCTTTTTCAGGTCATAGTATAGGTATTTTGCTCTCAGGTATCGTTTCTATCGGTATTTACCACGGAGCTTACATGGCTGAGGTAATCCGTGCAGGCATTCAATCAATTCAAAAAGGTCAATTTGAAGCCGCTCAGTCTCAAGGTTTTAATTATTTTGGCATGATGTACTACATCATCCTGCCACAAAGTATCAAAATCATTTTGCCACCATCTGTAAACCAAGTTGTAAATCTTATTAAAAATACCTCTTGTTTATACATCATAGGTGGAGCTGATTTAATCTCTTTAACTTACAGCTTCGTCACCGGCGTTAATACCGGTGGTGCTTACGGTCCTGCTTATTTAGTTTCAGGATTCTTATTCTTTATCTTCTGCTATCCGCTCTCCAAGATGGCCAGCAGCTGGGAAAATAACTTAAAGAAACGCGATCAAATGCGTACTCTTAATAAAAAGGAGAAATAGCGATGTTAATGGAAGAATGGGCTGCAAGCTTTGGCATTTTATCCAAAAACGCCATTTTACTTTATATTTTAAAAGGAACTTTATTTACGCTGATTATCTCCTCCATTGCTGTGGTAATTGGTGTAGTTTTTGGCTCAATTTTAGCCTTAGTACGTAATTACTGTAATGCTCCTAAATATAGAGTATTTAAATACGCTGCTATTGCCTATATTGAGGTTTTTAGAAATACCCCTTTACTGTTATGGATCTTTATTTGCGTAGTATTCTGCCCGTGTCCATCTATTTTCAGACACAAACTTTTTGGCTTATCCACAGTTGAGACAGGCTTATTATTTAAAGCATCCATAGCATTAATTCTCTTTGCCTCATCTGTAATTGCTGAGATTATCCGTGGTGGTTTAAACTCAGTTCCGCGTGGACAGTTTGAAGCTGGTGTGTCTCAGGGCTTTAATATCATTCAGATAATGTACTTAATTATTCTGCCACAGGCTTTACGTAACGTAATTCCGACATTATTAAGTCAAATCATTACTACTATTAAAGATTCCTCTTACCTTGCCAATGTCGCAACCATTGAACTTATGGCTCGTGTAAGACAACTTTTAGCATCAGCTAACCTTTATAATGGTTTAAATGCTATCAACGTTTCTGATGTATTCGTACTTTATGGAAGCGCTGCTGCAATTTACTTTATAATTAATTTCTCCTTATCGCTCCTTGTACGCCGCATGCAAAATAATAATCAGCGTAAAAGTCGTCAAGTTTTAGGAAATTAAGGATTTAGCACATGAAACCATATGTAATTACTATCTCTCGTCAGTTTGCCAGTATGGGCCGTACCATTGCGCAACTGATGGCTAAAGAGCTTAATATCAATTTCTATGACCGTGATATTGTGGCAGAAACAGCAAAGCGCATGGGCCTTATGAAAAAAGACATCAGCGCCTATGATGAGCAAGCTCATGGCGGTTTCTTTATGCGTAAGAACTACCTCTTCCGCTTATCTTCATACTCTATTCGTGATGAGATTTTTGAAACCCAAAAAAATGTTATTTTAGACTTTGTCTCTAAAGGTTCTTGCATTATTGTAGGTCGTTGCGCTGACAGTATCTTACGTGATCACCCTAATGCTTTACATATCTATGTATATGCACCATTTGAAAAGCGTCTTGATAACTGCGTCAACAAGCTCATGATGGATAAAAAAGAAGCTATCAATGATATAAAACGCGTTGATGCCGCAAGAAGTGCTTACAGAAAACTTTACTGCCCTGACTGCAAGTCTGACTTTACCGATAGAGATCTTATGATAGATTCAAGCCGTTTTGGTGAAGAGATGACTGCCAAACTTTTAGTTGATTTAGTTAGAAATACTATCGCTAAAGAAGATTAAAAATTTTAGGGATCTCTTTTCTATTGATTTTAGCCCCAAGCTTTTGCAAGGGGCTTTTTGCTTATAGATATTGCAACAGATTCAATGGCATCTAATAGCAATAATCTCAATTCTCTATCAAAACGATAAAGCCCAATTATTTCTTCAAAATAAGTGCCATCTTTATAAATATGCTTTTTTGTATCTATTTGAAAATTAAGCGCATAAGATTCTAGACGATAATATCCAAATTTGCTTAAACAATCTAAAGCAAGTTGATCATCACTAATTATTAAGCCTCTTTCAGATAAAAGATCAATTTGCTATTGGAAAGTGGTTGGGGGATTTACAAAAATATATTAAATTGAAATTCTAGTAAGACATATGTGAGTATAAAAAACGCCCCCGCAAAATTACGGTTACACTGCAAAGCAGGAGAGGCGAGCGAGGGTCTATTGGTAATGAATTATAATGTACACTCATGATTATTTTCAGTAATCCTGAAAATTTCTCAATTTGTTATACCATCAAGATAATTTACCCCTCAAAATGCGCAAAATTTGACAAAGTAATCCAAAATTATCGTTGAACAAGAAAGCCTGGCTATAAAATTTCATACCTTATAAAAGTTTTACGTTATGCATTAGCAAAAAGATAAATCGACAGAAGCACACATTCTAGCAATATCAAGTAATTAAAAATATTCTAGCGTTAATTTGCCGAATAAATTAAATTTGTGAGGTATCCAGATCTAGTTTGCCCTTGCTTCTTAGTAAGAAAATCTAATCTTCTTAAAGCTCAGGCTGGAAGTGTGATATTAACTCTTGTAACTTTATCGGAAAGTTAGGCCAAGTCCACATCTGCAATAGTAAAAAGATTATGTTTATATTCAGGATTGTTTAAAACACAATCAGCACTTGATACAGCATGAATGCCATGACCTTCATCAAGTTAAGTTTCTATCCATAAAGAAATAGCTTCTTTGGTGTTATCGATAGCTTCATCAAGAGTATCACCGGCTGAAAAACACCCCGGCAGATCTGGAACTATGACGCCATAAGCGGTGTTTTTGTCTCTTACTTCAATAACAATTGGAAATTTCATATTTGTTTTCCTTAGAAGTGCGAGGTGCAAAATACACCTCGCTCAACAAAACTAAAGTTTAATTTTAGCTTGTTTTGCTATAGCTCTAAGACTGCCTATAGATAAATCTTTTCTAAGATGAGGAATAACAACCGTCAAGCCTAAAACAGAATTCTTAAACTGGTAATGGCTACCTTTCGATCTAATCAAAACCCACCCGTTTTGCTTTAATTAGAGTTTAGTTAGACCTCTGAGAAATTATTCAACGGTGTGTATTACACACACTGTTATATTAAAAAGCAATAACCGATAAAATGAATAAAAAAATATTCTATTTAGAGCTTGAAATCCTAAAGCAAGCGTTACAGATTGTGCCTTGCACATAAAAAAGCTTTGCAAACATAGAATGAGCAAAACGGCGTGGTACACACTTGCATTTACATTTGTCGCCAACGACATTACTCTTAATGTGATGGTAGCTTATATAGCGTGATTAAAGTTACGGTAATGAAATATAATTCATATAATTATCAAATAAATTATAAACATTGCAACCAAAAAAAAGGTCATAGATTTTAAAACCTATGACCTGCAAATTTAGGAACTAATAATTAAATCAAGTCAAAATTAGAAAGCATAATTAAGACAATCAAAGATGGGATCAAGAAACGAACTAAGAATAAGAATGTTCTAACCCAACCAAAACGGATCTTGCCGTAACTTGTAAGCTCAGACCACAATTGTCTTGTAGTAAGTTTCCATCCTACAAACAAAGATGCTCCTAAACCTGTAATTGGTAAAATAAACTTTGCAGTCAAGCTATCTACAAAATCAAACAGGTTCAAACCAAAAATCTTAAACTCAGACCAAGGTCCCAAAGAAAGAGAGCAAGCAATACCCAAAAGTAAGACGCTAATAGTTACATACAATGAAGCGCGATGACGAGTAGTGCCAAAAGTCTCGGATACATAAGCTGTGGTAACTTCCTGCAAGAAAATAGTTGAGGTTAAAGCTGCCAACAACAAAATTACGTAAAAGAGCACTGGAACTAACCATGCCAAAAATGGAACTCCACTTAAAGCGGTATTAAATACATTAGGCAAAGCTACGAATACCAAGCCTGCACCAAATTCAGGGCTCATACCTTCAACAGAAAATACTGCTGGGAAGATAATAATACCTGCCAATACTGCAACTAAAGATGCCATTACACCAATAGATACAGCGGTATTAGTTAAGTTAACATCACGTCTGAAGTATGAGGCGTAAGTAATAAGGCCTACACCAATACTCAAAGAATAGAAGCACTGACCTAATGCTGACAAAATTACCTTTGGAGTAATTGCACTAAAATCCATGGCAAACAAGAATTTGTAACCTTGAGTGGCTCCTGGCATAAAGAAAGCAAAAACTGCCAGGAAAATCATAATAATGAACAGACCTGGGATTAAGATCTTAGAGGTCTTCTCAATACCTGATTGCACACCTGAAACTACTACAAAATGACACATAGCAGTAACAATGATTAAACAAATAATTGGTTTCCAGGGATTAGTAATAAAACTATTAAAATGCTCTCCAAAAGCTTCAACAGCTTCAGTACCTGAGCCCATACTTACAAAGGTACCTAACAGACTATCCCAAGTGTAATAGAATACCCATCCTACTACGACGTTGTAATAGCAGAAAATCAGGAATGCTACGAGTACCGACAAAGGACCTATCCATTTCCATAAGGTATTAGGAGCTAAAACACGATAAGCATTACCTACATTTGCGCGAGCATGTCTACCAATTGCAAACTCAGAGATTAATAAAGGAATACCAAATAGAGCTACGCATAGTAAGTAAATAAGAATAAAAGCACTGCCACCGCTTTGACCGGCCTGAATTGGGAAACGCCATATATTGCCAAGACCAATGGCAGAGCCTGCAGCAGCAAGCATTCCGCCCAACTTGGTGGCAAAACCGATTCTTGAGTATTTGCTCATTATGGTTCTCCAAAAATATAGCTACTTGTTTTTAAGTAGCAAAAGAGCACTTTAGGATTTATTGGTATCTGTAAATACTAATGTGCTATGTTCTATGAAATTACATAAAAAATAAGTTAAATATGCACAATTTAAGTGTCTCTATATTCTTAATAGACCCTGACTTATAAGTCAATTTTTTAAATAGATGCCTTATTTTTGAATAGAAGGCTTTATCTTGGTGCATCTTTTAAAAAGATAAAACTTTAGGAAAATTTTTTTGAAGAAAAAGTCTCTATATGATTGAAAAACAATATCTAAACACTTTCTGATCGCAAAGATAGTGCAAGATAAGTTCGTTTTTATCTAAATTTGGTGTTTTTATTTGCTTCAATTTGATGCAAAAATATTTAAAAAAAATATTGTAAGTACACATTTTTTAAATCAAAAACTACAAATATCAGTGTTTTTAATCCAAAATAAAAAAGGAGAGTGAACTAGAAAATAGGCGTTCTAGTTCACTCTCCCTAATTGTAACTGGTAGTGAGATCTTAGCTATACATTAGAACTGGTATTTAATACCTAAAGCTAGGTCATATTCCTTAGTATAGTTATCCCCCTCCTCACGCTCTAAGTGTGCATATGCGCGAGTATTCTCTGATAGCTGCCAATCACAATTAAGTCCGTAGTAATATCTTATGCCGTCTATACTGTCAGCCTTTCTATTTACGCTTACCCCTTCTACTCCCTTAAAGCTTATATCCTGCTCTCCTAAGAACTCGTACTTAATGCCTCCAGTTACTGCTATCTCTAAATATTGTTTATCTAAATCATTTAATGTTCCATAGTTAAATTTCTTGCCTAATACTAAGCCTAATCTTCCGGTTAAGAACTGAGCATCTCCTTGAGATACTTCCATGCCTTTTGAAGTGCTATAGTTTTTACCTTGAACATTAAAATAACTTAACTGTAACTGTGGCTCTATGAAAGTATGGTTATAAAACAGTCGGTCATCACTGTCATTATTAAAGCTAAACATATGTCCAACTTCAATACTTCCGCCAAAGCCTACAGTATCAAAGTCTGCATTAAACAGACTTACACCATCATTGGAGATGCCTTCTATATCCTCCTGATATAAGCCTCCTTGTAAAACAAAGTCTGCATATGAACCATTCTTGTTCATATATGTTGCATACATCTTCAAGGAGTACTGGTCTAAATCGCCATTGCCTCCTTCTGCCTCACTAAAGCCTTTTTGGGTAGAGTTTGCATATCTAATTGCACCACCTAATAACCAAGCACTCTTTTCATCTGACTTAATTAAATGGTCATATCCTGCATGAACGCCATAGGTTGTCTGTTTAAAGCCTCTGCCGTTATAGCCTTCTGCTCTATCCTTTGAGTTATCAGCCTTTACCCATAAACCATCTTGAGCGCCGTATCTGACCTCGCCTAAACGCACTCTTAAATCATCAATCTCAGAGGCAAAACTCATAGCTTGTGAGGTTGATACGCCTAAGCTTATAAGCTCATTCATCTCCTGGGTATTGCCACCATTTTGAGTGTTCTGATGGTTGCGAACCAAATACCACTTGCCTTTACCTACACCTGTAAAGTCATCTTCAATCTCTTCTAAGAAATGTTTATCGTCTAACTTATTTTCATAACCATCCTTTACAAAGACTAATGACCAATGTGTTGTCATACCATTTCCGGTAAAGTTGTTAGTTCCATCTTTACCTGTAATGTTCATCTTTGAGCCTAAGCCTTGGCTTATAAGATAGTTATAACTGTGTAATTTATTGGCATTGAGGTTGCGACCGTCAATAACAATATCAGCTATCTGATTGCCGTAAGCTTTACCTGAGATATCAAATTGATCTAAGAATTTATTGCCCTTACCCTCATTGGTAAGATCGATTTGCATTTTTAAGGTATTGCCTTCACCTATAAAGGTTTTTGCAGATAAATTATGATATTTGTGTGAAGAGCCACTACTATCTACCTTCTGCCAAGAGGAGAAATCTAAAGTTGAGGCAGTCATATTTAATTGTGAGACAGTAGAGTTTTTAGTAAGCTCCCACAAAGAATTATTACCAAACTTAAGATTTACTACGCCCTCACTTGTAGAGTCCCCAAAGACTTCTCTTGTGCCACCTTTCATATAAGAATTGACACCTGCATCAAGCTCTAAAATAGCGTCATTATCTGCAGCTAAATCTCCATTTATCGTGACTTTGCCACCCTGTAAATTTATTAAAGAGTCTTTACCTGTAGATAAGGCAACATAAGCATTAACGTCCCCGCCATTTTGGAGTGACAAGGCCTCTTGTGACTTAATGTTGATATTGCCACCATCATTAGAGCTTAACATGCCATCAACTTTAGCGTCAGGAGCTGTTAAGTTATAGTCACCATTTGAAACATATATGCCACCTAAAACTGTGGCTTTAGAGTTCACAGTGGCGTTATAAACGGCAGATTTATTTAAAAAAACGGCCCAAGCACCAGGAGAGAGTAAATAAAGGTTTTCTGAGGTGGTGTTAATTAAAGCATTACTACCAACTACACCAAAGGTTTTACCCTCCACCCTAAGATCATTTTTTACATTTGCCTCAAAGTGAGCGTTTGCACCTAAATTTATGCCCTGACCTTCTTTGGCGATTAAATTGAGGTTATTTGAATTGGTGGTGATAACACTATTAGCGCCTTTTAAGCCATAAGTCTTACCTAAGAGTGTAATGTCATTTTTAGCATTGATATCAAAGGTATTCTTTTGATTGCTATTATCGGCATCAACGTACACTGCTTTGTCGTCAGTGGAGATTAAAGTGACACTGCCCTCTTTGGCATTAAAATCCGCATTAACATTGCCATAGCCATAATAAGCAAAACCTTGTGCTTTAACATTGATGTCTTTTTTATTGGAGGTTAAGGACAGATCGAACTTTGAATTATCATTATGATAGGCTAAGGCATACAGGCCACTACCATTATATAACTTAGCTTTTTTACCGGTGGAAACTTTAGCATCAATATTGATGCCTTCATCTGCCTGTAATTTAATATGATTGTGATTTGAAGTTTGACCTACAAAACCAAAATCAACATTGGTAGCATTAAGTTGTCCTGATAATGTAATGTCAATGTCGCTATCTAAAACACTGCCAGCGCCACAATTGTTATGATCGTAAGCTTGGGCATTACCAATAGTTAAATTCTCAGAATTTATAACGACCTTACCTAAATCTTCAGCAACAATCGCTGCATTTAAATTTTCAACATAGTCATTATATGAGGATTCTACGCCAGTCTCTAAATAAATATTTCCACCATTTATAGATAAACTGGCGCCATTTTTAGCCACTAAATCACTATATCCCTTGTAATTTTTTACAGTAAAACTTTGATTTTTACCTATATAAAAATTTTTCTCTGTTTTTAAAGCAAGCGGATTATCATATCCAGATTCAGTTCCGTTATAAGATAAAATTACAACAAAGATATCGGAGTTAGATCCATCGATTAAAGCGCCTTTATTAAAATAGTAATTTAAAGCTTTACCTAATGAATAATCCTGAAGACTTACTACTTTAGATCCATCGCCATCATAATAAACAAAATCGTTATATTGTTTGTCATATTGAGGTCTTTCTACAATATTTGCATATGAACTACTTGAAATAGCAGATAAAACAGCTAATGTAATTGCACTTACTACAAATTTTTTATTGTTCATTTTCTGTCTCCTACTGTCTTTCATTGAAGTTCATTTCTACACGGCGATTTAAAGCACGACCTTTATCATTTGAATTATCAAATTTAAAAGATTTACCTTGGCCTTTAACAATGAATCGATCTTTAGATATGCCCTGATTTTCAAAGAATGAAGCTACACTTTGTGCTCTTTTTTCTGAAAGTTTTACGTTGTAGGCTTCAGTTCCTATATTGTCTGTATATCCATTTATAACAATTTTTTGACTTGAAGCTTTATCTTTTACGGTATCTATAAGCTTTGAAAGTTGTTTTTCACCTTCTTTTGTAAGCTCATAATTGTCAAAGGCAAATAACACACCAGGAATTGAGATTGAAGAAACGTCTTTACAATCTTTATAGAAAACATTGTCGACAAAAGCATCAAGATTTGCTTCATTTGTAAGTAAATCTGAAGCCTCATAAACCTCGTTTAAGGAGACACCTTGAACTAAAGATTTAAGATTGTCCTTTTCACTTTGATTACTTGCAAAGGAGATTACATAGACCAGGCCCTTTTCATTAGCTTTTAAAAGGGTATTTAAGAGCTGATAATAGCCTTCATTTTCATGCTCTTCATTTGAAAAAGCACCATCAGTAATAAAAACAACTGCGCCATTTTTACTACTTTCAGATAGTTTGGCTAAAGCTTTGTGACTTACTAAGGAAGGACGCGCAAAAACCTCTAAATTATTAGGTAATCTTGCCTCTAATTCTTGAGAGAACTGCTCGGCATTACGCTCTTTTGCTTCCATCAATTCTGCAAAAGGAGCAATTGCATAAAGTTCAGAAGAAAAAGCTGCTTTAGCTAAAAATCTATTGGCTAATTTTTTTACTAAATTTTTGGCTAAAGCAGAACGGGATAATCCTTCTTCATTTTTAGTCATCATTGAACCTGAGGCATCAACGATGAAGACTGACTTGTCAGTTAAGGCGCCACATTTATAAACGGATATGTTATCGGCAGCTAAAGTTAAAGAAGAGGCTAGCAAAAAAGCTGTGGCAAGCGTACTTTTGTATAGATTCATAAATTTCCCCTCATGCAATGAAAAAAAGCTTAGATCTTGAAGTTAAAATTATGATTTTTTATCTTTTTCAATGATTAAGGCAGAGACAAACTTCCATAAAAATACTAAAGAAATAATCTTTTTTATTTACTTATATTTAAAGTTATAG
>Freddie_p2__coassemble_2466_pt1 | contig 12234 bp, 10 predicted proteins | sample Freddie_p2__metabat2_high_PE_038 | metagenome-assembled genome bin Freddie_p2 | reverse complement strand
AAAATAAATTATGTAAACAAAAAAGTGCGCTTAATTATCTATAAACGCACTTTTTATATATTAAATCAAGCCAAAATTAGATAGCATGATTAAGATAATCAAAGATGGTACGAAGAAGCGAACTAAGAACAAGAATGGTTTAACCCAGATGAAACGGACAGTACCAAAGCTGGTAAGTTCGGTCCATAACTGTCTTGTAGAGAGCTTCCATCCTACGAAGAGAGAAGCACCTAAACCAGTAATAGGTAAGATAACCTTGGCAGTTAAGCTATCAATAAAGTCGAAGATATTTAAGCCAAAAATCTTAAATTCAGACCAAGGGCCTAAAGACAGAGAGCAAGCAATACCTAAGAACAGAACACCTAAAGTTACATATGAAGCTGCGCGGTGACGAGTAGTACCAAAAGTTTCTGCAACATAGGCAGTAGCAACTTCGTGTAAGAAGATGGTAGAGGTTAAAGCTGCAACTAACAGAATGATATAGAAGAGCAGAGGTATTAACCATGCTAAGAATGGAATAGAGCTTAAAGCAGAGTTAAATACGTTTGGTAAAGCTACGAATACTAAACCAGGTCCAAGCTCAGGATCCATACCATCAACAGAGAATACTGCAGGGAAGATAATGATACCGGCTAATACAGCAATAATACTGGACATTACGGCAATAGATACAGCGGTATTAGTTAAATTAACATCACGTCTAAAGTAGGAAGCATAGGTAATAAGACCCATACCAATACTTAAAGAATAGAAGCACTGACCTAATGCAGAGAGGACCACATCTGGGGTAATTGCACTGAAGTCCATGGCAAATAAGAATCTGTAGCCTTCGCCAGCACCAGGCATGAAGGATGCAAAAATTGCCAAGAAAATCATAATGATGAATAAACCTGGAATTAAAACCTTAGAGGTCTTTTCAATACCAGCTTGAACACCAGATACTACTACGAAATGGCACATAGCAGTAACGATTAATAAGCATAAAATAGGCTTCCATGGGTGAACAATAAAGCTATTGAAATGATTGGTAAAAGCTTGAACTGCTTCATTACCTGTACCCATGCTTACAAAAGTTCCTAAAAGACTGTCCCAAGTGTAATAGAGCACCCAACCTACTACTACGTTGTAATAACAGAAAATTAAGAAAGCAACGAGAACGGATAATGGACCGACCCATTTCCAGAAAGTGTTAGGAGCCAGAACACGATAAGCATTGCCAACATTTGCGCGAGCATGTCTGCCAATAGAGAATTCAGCAATTAAAAGAGGAATACCGAAAATAGCCACGCAAAGTAAATAGATAATAATGAATGCACTGCCGCCGCTTTGGCCTGCTTGAGAGGGGAAACGCCAGATATTGCCAAGACCAATGGCTGAGCCTGCAGCTGCCAGCAGACCTCCCAATTTGGTGGCAAAACCGATTCTTGAGTATTTGCTCATTATGGTTCTCCAAAAAAATAGAGCTACTTTTTTAAGTAGCTCCGAGCGTTTTAGGATTTATTTTTATTAAATTCTAATTGCTATGTCCTAAGGAATTACAAAAAAACTAGTAAATTTCGCACTTCGAAATGTTTCTATATTCTTAATGTAGGATACCTTAGATGTCAATATTTTTTTGCTTATGCTTTATTTTAAACCAAAAGCAGGCTTTATCATGGTGCACCATTTGTGAACACGCTCATCAGTAAGCTCAGGCTGGTTATCTTCATCGATAGCAAGGCCTACAAAATGATCATGATCAAGCAGTGGTAAAGGGCTGGTAAAATCATAGCCTGAGGTTGGCCAGAATCCTACAAACTTGGCTCCACGATACTGGAAAGTCTCATAAAGCATGCCCATGCCATCTAAGAAAGTGTCAGGATAGCCAACTTGGTCACCAGTACCAAATAAAGCTACAGTCTTGCCATTGAAATCCATCTCCTGAAGCTTTGGCATGAAGGCGTCCCAATCTTCCTGCAGTTCGCCAATACTCCATGTAGAGGTGCCAATTATGAGCATGTCATAATCATTCATGCGTTCACCATCTTTACTTATATTGTAAAGATCGACATTTTCCTCGCCCAACTCCTTTACGATTTTTTCGGCAACAATTCCGGTAATTCCGGTATAAGTACCATAAAACAGGGCAATTTTTTTCATAGCTATCCTTTATTTAATTATTTATTTGGAAAAATAAATTAAATCTCTCAAATTTTTATCACATTATATGTAACCTAGCTTATTTTGTCCGCTTGTTGCTAACCTTTATCATAAGAATTTAATAAAGCTTCAATAATTGGTAATGTAAAAACAAATCAATATAAAGTTCTAAAATAAACGAATAAATTTAAATAAATTATAGGCGAGGACAATATGTCAGATTATGTTGTAGATGAGAGCCGTTTTATTATTCCTGATGAGGATGAGACTCCTACTTGGTTTGCAGAAGGTTCTGCTCTTCCTTTTGGCGTAACTTTCTCTGAAAAACTTGATGAAACAGATTTGTGGCAGTTATATGTAAGTGCTGATTCTAAGTTCTTAATTTTAGCTGTTGTGGATAGTTTAGGTAAAAAGTGGATAGAGCAAGGACTGTGTAAATCCGATTCTTTACAGCAAGTATCACATAATGGTCAGAATTATTATTTATTGTTCTCTCCATCATCAATGCGTATTTGCCGAGTCTCTCAAGTTCGAGCAAAAGGATCTTTGCATACTGCTACTGCTTTTTATTGTGCACTTAAGAATACTCGCAATCATAATTTAGATGACAACCTTCGTGATGGTATTTATTGTCAGTATTTATCTATCATTTTGCCTGTTTACTCATCTATTCCGAAAGTTGCAGATAAGGCTTTATTTTTAAATATATTAAGAGGCAAAAACGATCCTGAGAACTTAAGTTCTCCAGAAGAGTTGCCAGGTGGTTTACCTTGGTTTGTTTGCAAAAAGATTTTAAAAGAGCATGGCTTTGATGTATTAGATGAAGAGCTCTATTTACAAAGCGGTGAAATTGCAGATGACTTTTTTGAACTTAAACCAGGCACTATTGTTTTAGGACCTTTAGTTATTCGTCCTCATTATCAAGTTTTTGATACTGATGGTGACAAATACATTTTATTGTTCGATAAGTTATGGGCAGAGGCTCTTTTGACTACAACTTTAGTCAGCCAAATTAACATCTCCTCTGTAGCTTTAGACGGTAAGATGGTCTATGCCTTAACATTCTTTAAAAAACATGCTTTAGAGAAGTTATCTGATAGAGTTTATGGTTTAGATGAGCACTCTTTGATTGAATTAGCTCAAGCTGTGAGAAGAACTCGTTTTGCTTGTCCAAAAGCACGCTTAAATGATGCTTTGTATGTTCAAGAGTTAGGTCTGATGTTGCCTGAAAGCTTTATGGACACCAATGAAGGCGATAATTCTCTTATGCAGAATATTGCTTGGGAAGGCCCTTTTGCTCTGGCTCCTGTATTAGATGATATTAGAGAAGATGCAATTATGATTGCTGGAAGATAAAAAAAGCCAAATATATAAAATATTTGGCTCTTAGATTAAGCCCTGATTTTTCAGGGCTTTTTTGTCCTATTTATTTGCCTTTTGCATTGATAATAGCATCAATTTTTGCTTGTTGCTCTGCTGCAATCTTGGCTTTTTCTTCAGCACTAATATACTTTGTGAAGTATCTCATGATGAGAACGAAGAAAATTGGTACGAAGAAAATTGCCAGAACAGTTGCAGTAATCATACCGCCAATTACGCAGAAGCCAATTTCATTTCGACCAGCAGCACCAGCTCCTGAGCTTAAAGCTAAAGGCAATACACCTAAAATGAAGGCCATAGAGGTCATCAAGATCGGGCGGAAACGTAATTTGGAAGCTTGAACTACCGCATCAGTTAAGCGAGTACCTCTGTCATAAAGGTCTTTTGCGAACTCAACAATCAAAATTGCGTTTTTAGCAGATAAGCCTACCGTAGTAAGCAAGCCTACTTGGAAATAAACGTCATTTGAAAGAACAGTTCTTACTGGTACATATTGAGTCATAAGAGCGGCTAATACAGCACCAATGATACCTAAAGGTACAACCAGCATTACAGCAAATGGAATAGACCAGCTTTCATACAATGCAGCTAAGGACAGGAATACGATAAGTAAGGAAACTGCATAAAGCAATGGACCTTGATCGCCTGCCAATTTTTCTTGGTATGAAGCACCATTCCAAGCAATGCTATAACCTAAAGGAAGAACCTCATCAGCAATACGCTGCATTTCGGACATAGCTTCACCAGAAGATACTCCAGGAGCGGCTGCACCTTGAATATTTACAGCAGAAACACCGTTAAAGCGTTGTAAGCTTGGAGCACCATAAACCCACTCGGTGGTAGCAAAGGCACTGAAAGGAACCATTTTGCCTTCATTGTTCTTTACATACCATTTCTTAAGGTCTGATTCATTCATACGGTCATTAGCTTCAGCTTGGACATAAACCTTCTTAATACGGTTTCTATCCATGAAGTTATCTACATATGCAGAACCCCAAGCTGTAGATAAGGTCATATTGATATCAGAAACAGTTAAGCCTAAAGACATAGCTTTTTCATAATCAATATTGAGTTTAAGCTGAGGGCTATCGTCCTGACCGCTGACACGAACCTGAGTTAAAAGAGGGGATTGCTGTGCAGCGTAAATATAATCATTACGAACCTTCATTAAGTTATCATGACCTGCACCGGCAACATCTTGCAGATATAAATCGAAACCAGATGCTACACCTAATTCAGGAATTGCAGGAATGTTGAAAGCATATGCTAAACCTTCACGAATACCTAAAAGAGGCATAATGGAGCGAGCTGCGATATTATCAACATGTTGATCTGCGCGAGTACGCTCAGCCCAATCCTTCATCTTAATGAAGCCCATACCCATGTTCTGACCTTGACCGGCAAAGGAGAAGCCAGAAACGGTAAGAATACTTACAACGTTTTCCTTTTCTTTAGTTAAGAAATAATCAGTAATTTTATCTAATACTTTGTTGGTCTTCTCTGAGGTAGAACCTGCAGGTAAGTTTGCCATGGTCATTAAAACACCTTGGTCCTCAGTTGGGAGGAAGGAGCTTGGAATTCTGGTGAAGCAGAAACCTAAGGCCAGGCAAATAACAATGTAATAGAAAAGATGTCTCTTCATCTTATGAACGATGACACGGACATGTTGTTGGTAAGCGTCAGAAGTTGCCTCAAAGAAACGGTTCCATAAGGCCAGAAGTTTTCTTACAGGAGCCCATATTGCATCAAAAGAAGTGTTTAAGCGACCCATTAAAGAATTATTGTTTTCTTCTTTATCATGAGGGTTCTTAAGCATTGATGCGCAAAGTGCTGGTGTCAGAATAATTGCGATAATTACTGACAACACCATGGCAGATACAATGGTGATTGAGAACTGGCGGTAAATAATACCGGTAGAACCACCGAAGAATGCCATAGGAATAAATACTGCAGAAAGAACTAAGGCAATACCAACCAAAGCACCAGTAATTTCTTGCATAGAAATAATAGTGGCTTGTTTTGGATTTAGCTCAGGGTGCTCATGCAAAATACGTTCTACGTTTTCTACCACAACAATGGCATCATCTACCAACAAACCAATAGCTAGCACAAGGCCGAACATGGTCAATGTATTGATAGAGAATCCAAAAGCGGACATGATAGCAAATGTTCCTAACAATACTACCGGCACTGTAATAGAAGGAATTAAAGTTGCACGGAAGTTCTGTAAGAACAGATACATAATGAGAATAACTAAGACAATAGCTTCGATTAAGGTGTGGAATACCTCGGTGATAGATACCTGAATAAATTCAGTAGTATCGTAAGGGTATACAAGCTCAGCCCACTCAGGGAAGTATGGCTGCATATGATCAATCATTGCTTTTACGTTCTTGGCAGTCTCAAGAGCATTTGCTCCAGAGGACAGACGAATAGCAATACCAGATGAAGCTTTACCGTTATAACGGCCATCGAGGTTATAGGTTTCAGCACCTAACTCTACACGAGCTACGTCTTTAAGACGAACTTTAGTACCGTCAGGATTTACACGTAAAAGAATATTTTCAAACTGTGAAACATTCTCCAAACGTTTTTGACCTGTAATGCTATAGGCATACATCTGGCCTGGCATTGCAGGAGTACCACCTAAGGAACCATAAGTTACCTGAGCATTTTGAGTCTTAATAGCATTGGTAATTTCACTTGCTGAAATTTTTAGGTTGGCAAGTTTCTGTGGATCAACCCAAATACGCATTGCGTATTCAGAGCCGAATACAGTAAGAGAACCTACACCAGCTACACGAGATAAAGGCTCTTTAACAGTACTTTCAAGAAAGTCTGAGATTTCAAAGTTTGTATGTTGGTCATCTTTTGAAACCAAAGATACAACCATCAAGAAAGCATCGGTTGATTTAGAAACGTCAACACCATTTTCCTGAACAGATTGAGGCAGCTGAGACTGAGTTTGCTGCATCTTATTTTGTACTTGAACTTGAGCAATATCAGCATTTGTGCCAGGTTCAAAGGTGATGGTAATTTCAGAGTTACCGTATGAGTCGGAGTTAGCCGACATATACATATAACCATCAAGACCGGTCATATTTTGCTCAATAATCTGGGTGACAGAGCGCTCTACAGTAGAAGCATCAGCACCTGGATATAATGAACGAATAGATACGGATGGTGGGGCAATAGTCGGATATTGCGACACCGGTAAAGTCCATACTGCCGTAGCACCGGCAAGCATGATAACAATAGCAATCACCCAAGCAAAAATAGGGCGATCAATAAAGAAACGTGCCATGAGTATTTATCTCCGTCAATATCTACTATTTAGCAGATTCTGTTTCTTTTTTTACAGTTTCTGTGCTGGCAATCTGAACAGTTGCACCAGGACGAATCTTTTGAATATTGCTGGTGATTACTTTATCGCCTGTTTTAAGACCTTCGGTAACGGTAAAGTAGTTTTGGTATTGGTTACCAACCTTGATATTTACACGTTTTACTTGATTTTGCTCGTCAACTACATATACATAGGTGACGCCGTTAGTTTCTCTTTGTAAGCCAGAAGCTAAAAGAACAGTTGCATTTGGAGTGATACCCTCGTTGATATCTCCACGAAGGAACATGCCAGGAAGCAATAAATGATCTGGGTTTGGAACTAAAGCACGAACGTTTACCATGCCAGTTGATTCATCAACTGATACCTCAGCAAACTCTAAAGAGCCTTGTAATGGGTAGCGAGTATTGTCTGCAAAGTAAATGTCTACTGTAGGTTTACCATTTTTGATCTGTAAATTACCCTCAGCCATCTTTTGACGGAGCTGTAAATGCTCTTCAACAGTTTGTCCTAAATCTATATACATAGGATCAAGTTGCTGAATTGTGGTCATAGGAGATGCTTGTCCTGCAGAAACTAAAGCACCTTCAGTAATATTAGAGCGGCTAATGGTTCCTGAGATAGGAGCATAAACCTTAGTATAGGCTAAATTGATATTTGCTGTGCGTAAAGCTGCCTGTGCTGATTCAACAGCGGCTTTTGCTGTTAAATATGCAGCTTGAGCATCATCATAATCTTGTTTACTTACAGCTTTTTTGGCCAAAAGACTAGAATAACGTGCAGCTTTAAGTTTTGCAGAGTGTTCAGTAGCTTTAGCACTGCTTAAATTTGCTTGAGCTGAGGCAACATTTGCTTCATATACAGAAGGATCAATTTGGTAGAGTTGATCACCTTGTTTGATGATAGAACCTTCTTTAAACAGTCTTTCTTGTAAAATACCTGTAACCTGAGGTCTAACTTCTGCTTTTCTAGTTGCATTAGCTCGACCAGTTAAATGAGATATTACAGGAACATCCATAGTTGAAATTTCAAATACATCAACTGGCATGACCATCTGTTGTTTAGCTTGTTCTTGTTGTTCGCAGCTACAAAGCGATATAGCCATGGCTAAGGCGCACGGGACTATGAGTTTTTTATTAGCTAATAAAGACATAATAAGTCCTTTTTTTTGTTGCGGAAAGTCTATAGATTTTTTTTGTCGATTCTATTTTGCTTTTATGCTTTATTGAATCAAGATCTTCCCTGTTTTATAAATACAAGTGTTTGTAATTATAGTTAATGAGTAATTCTTTTTTATTGAACAAATTCGGTGTATGTGTTCAATGACTGCATGGAATGCAGATCTTTATCATTTTAACATACATACATGCTTGGATGTATGTTAAAATCAATAATGTTTTTAAAACATTTAGGAGATTTGAGTTGGCTCGACATACTCATGAAGATGCGCAGAAGACACGCAAAGCAATTTTGGACTCAGCTTTAAGATTATTTTCTCGTAGAGGCTATGAGCGAACTAGCCTTTCTGATATTGCAAAGTATGCAGGAGTAACTAGAGGTGCTATTTATTGGCATTTTGATGATAAGCGTGAGTTGATTTTAGAGCTGTGTAATAGAACTGATTGTGAGTTTTTAGCAACAGATCAATTAATCGCAGCCACCAAGCCTGAGGAAGATAACCCTCTTAAATGTTTACGTGAGTGGATGCTAGCCCATTGTGAGGAGAAAAGCATTCAGTATTTTCGTTCAAGCTTCTTTTTACTTCTTTGCAATATTTTCCGTGGAATGGTTGATGATGATCAACTACAAAAGCGTTTTGTAGAGTTAGTTGAAGCTAGACGCCAAATTTTTTTGGATATTATTAAAAATTGTGTCCGCAAAGGACAGTTGCCTAAAAATGTAGATGTTCAGGCAGCTGCAGAGTATTTGATGGTCTTTATGAATGGTTATGTATCTTCTTTAAGAGCAGCCTTTTCGTCAGGCCTTGTAAATAATTTTTCTTTATATGTTGATTTAACTTTAAACCAGCTTAAAGGAATTACTCACGAATTAGTTAGTGTGCACAGTTCCGTCAGGGTTTAGACCAGCACTTGCTGCATCAATACCATATTTTGCTATATGTTCAGCAACTTTTGGTAAGGCACGAGGTTTGCCAAAGCGATCTACAGAAACATAGGTAAAAATACCTTTTGTGACTAAATATCTTAAGGCTCGTTCATGAGTTTCGCTTTCGGCGACCTTTTTAACCCATATTTCAAGTTCTATTTTAAGTGATGTATGACCAAGATGGCTGCATTTGCCATAGCAACAAACAACGTCTCCAACATTTACCGGTTGCATAAAAGACATTCCTTCAATGGCAACAGTAACAACTCTTCCGCAAGCAATTTCGTGGGCTAAAATGGCGCCTGCAATATCCATTTGAGACACAATCCAGCCGCCAAAAATATCACCAGCAGGATTTGTATCGCTTGGCATTGCAAGAGTTCTTAAAAGTAAATTGCCTGAAGGATTTTGAGGAACATGTTGTGGTTGCATAAAATATCCTTAATTACAATTTGAGATATATAAAATTATATAGATATAAAACAAGTTTATAAGGTAGATTTACTGCATTTGTGATTAACTTGATATTTTAGATCTCGGTGTTAGGATTTAATTGTATAGCAATAGATTATTTGCATAAGGTAAGTTAGCTGTGAAAATAGATAGGCAATCTCAGATGAAGCATTTATTGGGCGTATCAAGAAGCTTTGCTTTGACTATACCCATGCTTCCAGAAATACTCGAAGATTATGTAGCCAATGCGTATTTATTATGTCGCATTGCAGATACAGTAGAAGATGATCCAAAGTCTTTGCCTAAAGAAAAAATCAACTGGCTTAATTCTTTTGCTCAATTTGCTTTGGCTAATTTTGCCGATGAATTAAATTTACTTACATTACATCATCAGGCTCTATCTTTATGTGAAGGTGCAGTCCCTAAAGAAAAAGAGCTTCTTTGCGACATGATTGGTGTTGTTGAGAGAACTGTATCTTTCCCACCTAAAATCAGGCAGATTTTAGGAAAAGGTGTAAGTATTTTAGCTTTTGGTATGGCTAAGAGCTTAGATGGATTTTCTATTAAGAATCGGGACGATGTAGATAAGTATTGCTATTTTGTTGCAGGTGTTGTTGGAGAACTCTTAGCGGCTTTATTCTCTGAGCATAATCATGAAATTGATAGAGAAAAACTTATGGCTTTAGCTGTAAGTTTTGGTGAAGGCTTGCAACTTACCAATATTTTAAAAGATAGGGCTCAAGATGCTAAAAGACATATAAGTTTTTTACCTCAAAATAAAGAACCAAAAGAAATAGAGAGAGAGTATATTTCTTTATGCCAAGGACATCTTGATGATGCTTTAGACTTTATTTGTCAAATTCCTTCCTCAGAAATAGGCGTGCGTCGTTTTTGTTATGTAAACATTTTAATGGCTACAGCAACGCTGAAAAAAATAAGCAAAAATTCTAACAGTGAAAAATTGAGTCTTAAAATAAGCCATCGTCAACTTAAAACTCTACTTTTATTAAGTAGTTTTTGTGTAAGGTATAACTGGTCTCTTCGCATGTTATTTACATTTGTAAGTCATAATGTGCCGCGAATTCGCCGAAAGCCTGATGATTTAAGTGTTAAGGTTTCTTGGTGGAATAAAGATATATCAGCAATTATGTTAAAGGACAGCAATTGATGTTTTGTTTTATTAAGAAATGTTTTGTCGCACTTTTAGTTAGTTTTTTATTGTGTTTTAATTCAGCTGTTTTTGCTACATCTACTAATAATACAACCTTTGTTGAAGGTAAGGATTATACGGTTTGTGCTGAGAATAAAACTTCAAAAAATGAGGTCCGTGAATTTTATTCATATTGGTGTGGTCATTGTTATTCTCTGCAAGGTGTTTTTGAAGAGCTTAAGAATCATTTAAAGGGAAAAGCTGAATTTGTGCGCAATCCTGTAGGTCTTCTGGGTGGCCGTATGGGTAAGATGTCTGTTTCTGCCTATGCTGCAGCAAAACTTATGGGAGTTGAGGATGAATTTAATGAAGCTTTATTTGTAAACATCCATGAGAAAAATTTCATTCCTCAAAATAATGATGATTTTGCTGCTATTTTTGGTGATATAGGGATCCCTTCTGATGTTTATAACAAAGAGATTAGTGCTTTCCCAGCTGTAACATTGGCTTCTGAATATGATAAATGGACAGAAAAGTCTGGAATTGAGGCTGTACCTGAGATTTTAATCAATGGTAAATATTTAGCAAAATTTGACAACATTGAAAGTGTTGAAGATTTTAATAAGCTTATAGATTATCTTTTAACTTTACCTTAAAAACAAAACCAGCGGTTTAGTCCATCAAAACCGCTGGTTATATAACTTATTGTTGTTTATCTTTTAAGTATTCTTGGTGAAGCTTTTCTAAAAGATCATCCTTTTCTTTCCAAAGATCACGCACATGCATAGTCATGTTATGTTTGTATTCTTTGTCTTTAATATAATCTCCACACAAATCTTTAGAAGATTTAACTACCTCAATATTTACATAAACATTTTTGATTTTTCCTTTTAGCATATCAATAAAAGGCTTATGTTCGTTGTCAGGGTAGTAAAGAGTCGTATTGTAAATATAGTCAATCTTATCGGCAATTTGTCCTAAAGCTAGGGCAAAGGAAGCGGCTTTTGGCGGCATAAGATGTTTATATGTTGACTTCGCTTTTTGGGCTTTTTCTTTGTTATAACGAGTTCCTTCCAGGAAGTTTATAAGAGCTGTAGGAGCATCAGCAATGCGTTTGCAAGCTCTATATGTAGTGTCTAAATCAGCAGTTCTTAATTTAGGATTTTTTAAAAGTTGCTCGCGACTGTAACGGCGTAAAAAAGGCATTCCTAAGGCATAGCAAGCAAGTCCTACAAAAGGAATATAAATTAAAGAATGCTTCATAAAGAATTTGGTAATCGGGATTTTTCCGTGATAAATCATGCCAATAAAAAGAATATCAAGCCAGCTTAAGTGGTTTGAGATAACAATGCATGATTTTTGGGTTAATGGAATTTTATCTCCGGATATATGCCACTTAATATTATTGGTAAGAGCGATGATAAGACGGTTGTTTAAAACCCAAATCTTATAAAGAAAATAATTGCTTTTTTCTATAAAAGTTATGACTGGTTTTAGAGGACAAATCAGGCGAATAACTCCTAAAAACATAATAGGGAGAGCAATTACTACGGAATTGGCCGGAATTAAGATTATGTTTATTAAAAATAAAATCGGCGCAGGTAAAAAAGCCAGCATGAGCAAATCCTAAAAAAGAATTGATTAAGTAAACTTATATATTTTACCA
>Freddie_p2__coassemble_2450_pt1 | contig 12359 bp, 10 predicted proteins | sample Freddie_p2__metabat2_high_PE_038 | metagenome-assembled genome bin Freddie_p2 | reverse complement strand
AATGAATATAATCTCAATTTCATTAGGGCTATCCACAGATTCTCGGAAGAACCATTTTTTGTACAGTTAAGGCTTTAGCTTCTCTTAAATTGACGTTAGATCCGAACATTTCTAGTTCTGAGACAAAGCTCTGTCCGGTAACATCCCAGGAGCTATAAAGCTCATTCATCATGATTTTAATAAATCCTGGTTTTAAATCAGAATAATCTCTTAAATTTGATTGCTCTGGTTTATCTGAATACAGTCTGGTTTTACCGACTAATTTTCCGTTAACCTCTAATAAAATAGAGCCTTTATGATCAGTTATTAAATCGCCTTCAATATACTTACCATTACCAATCATAATCTTGCCATTGCGTCCGGCATAAATATCACCATAAATGACGGTGTAACAATCGGCAATATTCTCAAGCTCGGGCGGAATAATAGTGTTAATATCCACCAAATCTTGTGAATAAATAGCGTAGGCGTCATCTTTTTGACTATTATTTAACTTAATAGTGGTGTTACCCCAAATATTAATTTTGCCTAGAGTTGAGGAAAACACTACGCAATCATCAGCTTGAAGATAATTGTCTTTAGCAAATAATTTAACCTCACCTTTATTAGCAGAAATTGCCATCTTGTTGGCAACAATATTATTTGCCTCACTTGCAAGATTAACAGTTGAAGTGATATTAGATGAGCCATTGCCTAAAGTGACAATACCATAATTTACATCATTGATATTTATATGCTTATGACCATGTAAAAGCATCTCTGATTTTGCACTGTAGGCTTTTGAATAATCAACCAAAAGACCTGCATCAAATGAACTTATATTAATGTCATTTTTAGAATAAATATTGGTGTAGTGGAAATTACCAACATTGCTATTATCAAAAGAGGTAACACCTGCATTAAAAATATGAGGCGATTTTAAATCACTACTAAAACCATTTCCCTTTAAATTAATATCATTTTCTGCAACTAAAAAAACACCGCTATCTTTGCCTTTATTAACAACACCGTTAGAAAATCCTTCAATATTTATGTCTTTTTGAGCAACTAAATAAGCGTTAGAAGTTTCAGTATCACTAACATTAGTTAAGCCATTTTGATATTCAGAATTTGTTTTGTGATCACCTAAGATACCGATATTTTGAGCCTTGATGACTAATGATGATCCATGAGAGTATTTAAGGCCCTCCTTATCGTTTACAACAGAAAAATTCTCATTTCCCTTATCGATAATGGTCTCATCTTTTTCATATGGATCTAATAAAGGCACGGTGGTTTGGGGTAACAAAGTATTACTAAATTCAACGTTACTTCTTTGTGATTTTTTGTAAAAAGTTAAATTATCTGAGGCTTCTGCTGTTACAACAAAAGATAAAGCTCCAAGACTGATAGCTACAGCCTTAGCGGTTTTATTTAAAGTCATATTTATCCCAAAATAAAGTTTTTAGTTTGTAATAATATTTTTAGAACAATCAAAGATTTTAATTTATTAAGTTATTGTTAAAACAACGCAAAGATTGTGTGAGGCATTATATATATCTAAAAAATTCTTATATGCAAGATTGATCACAATTGTATATAAATATAGTTAATTATATAATGTAAATTATGCATTTTATACATTTAAATTTTATAAAATATATTAGTTAGATTTTATTTAAAACGTTTGATCATTAATAATATTTTTTTGCTTTTATATGCACTTTCAAAGCCGTTATTTGTACAGTATCTATATTCTTTAGTAAAAGCTTTTTCTATTAAAAAATTTGTTTGGAGCAAAAAAAAGAGGGCCAAGCCCCCTTTTTCTGTTTAATCTAAAAGATTAAATCTTTACCTTTACAACAACCTTTACAACAGGCATCTCTTTGCCATTGTAAGCTGCACGTGGCTGGTGAACTTCCTCAGGAGGAACTACTACGAAATCACCGGCCTTTAAGTTTACTGGGGTGAAGAAAGATGGAGCTTCGAAGAAGTAAACGTCATTTGCAGGTACAGACTCAACTAACTTGCAATCATCGCGTAAAGCAACACCGAAAGACTCCTGACCCTCAGCTAAATACTGAATGTCGAAGTAATCGTTGTGAGCCTCAAAACGAGCTTTCTCAAACGGTAAGGTGGTATAGCGCTGAACTAAAGCGAAGACACCGTCGCAGATCTCATAACGACCGTCAGCCATCTTGGTAACGTCGTTGTCATTTAACCACTGATAAGCAGCCTTAAATTTTGGCTCAAGATAATCATACTTAGTTGCAAGCTTAATAGAACTAGCTAACATTATTGTGTTCTCCTTTAATTATTGTTGCGCATATGATAGCTGAATAAAATCACATGTACCAAAGTTTATGTGCAAATTCGTGGACTGCTTAGCATTTATTGCATAAAAGCTCATCAAAACTTAAAGACAAGAGCTCTTTTCCTTGAAGATCAAAAACTTTTATAAAATTTTCATCCATAAAACCAAAACTTTTCACAGTTCCCCCTTTAGGAAGGGCTGTTGATCCTGGGTTTACATTAATAACCCCACTTTCTTTTTTAAAGATTCCACTTACGTGGGTATGACCACTTAAAACAATGTCACCTTCTTTTAAACCTAGTTTACAAGCCTCTTCTATGGTGTCGTATTTATGAAGATGGCCATGAGTTAAAAATACTCTTACCAAAGAATTTTTACGTGGGACTAAAATCCAACCATAGGCGGCATTGCAAGGGAAAGAAAATACCATACCATCTACCTCACTGTCGCAATTGCCACGAATAGAGATAATGTGTTCTTTATGGGCATTTAAAAGCTCTGCAACCTTAGGCGGCTCATAGGAATCAGGCAAGCGGTTTCTTGGACCATGATTTAAAAGATCTCCTAAAAGAACGATAACATCACAGTTTAACTTATCAAAAAAACTTAAAGCTTGAGCTAATTCTTCACTTGATCCATGAATATCAGATAAAACTAAATAGCGCATAAAAAATCCCTTTAAAATATTTTCTTTATTTTAGAATTTTTAAATTATATAAGTGATTTTTACCTAAAAATTTTTGAATAACAACAATAAAAAAACATTAGCAAAATATATTGCGCTAAAATTTTTATCATGAAATTTTACAAATTTTAGCTAAATTACACTTTTATAAAATTTATAAACTAAGGCCTTTTTATGAACCAAAAAAGTATCTTGGTCGCTGCAGCTTGTTTATCATCTTTCTTTGCAGCTTTTATGAGTAACTCCTTAAATGTTGCTATTCCGGCTATCTCTCATACCTACGGGATCTCACCGCAATCAGTACCTTTGGCAATTAGTGTATATGTGATTACAGTTACAGCTTTTATTTTTCCATCAATTGCTCTTGCCAATCGCTTTGGTTTTAGAAATATTTTTGCTTTTGGTTCTCTAACTTCAGCTATAGCTTCTTTTTTAGCTCCATTGGCCCCACATTTTTATATTTTTTTGGCCTTAAGATCACTTCAAGGTATCTTTAATGCCACTATTTTTTGCACGTCAATGGCTTTACTTACCTATCACATTGAAAAAGAAAAACGAGGCTATTACATAGGTCTTAATATAGCTGCCGTTTATGCAGGACTGTCTTTATCTCCAACACTTGGAGGAGTAATTACCGATACTATAGGCTGGAGCTTTATGTTTTATTTAACAGCTCTTGGTAATTTAGGTGCATACCTTTTACTTTTAAAAATTCCCAAAGAACCTGCTGTATCTCAAGGATATCCAAAAATACGCATGTTTATTTGCACTTTAAGCTTCATTGCCATTTTCTCAGGCATTTCTTTTATAAATGATAGCGACTATGCTCTTTACATTTTACTTTTAGGCTGTGCGACCTTTACTTACTATATTATTTTAGAAAAGCACTCCAAAAAACCTTTATTACCAATAAATTTACTCTTAGATAACAAAGTCTTAAGCTTCAGTCTTTTAGCCTCTCTTTGTAATTACACCGCAACTTTTGCCGTATCAATGCTGCTATCTATGCATTTACAACTTATTTTGCATATATCAGCTTCACAAACAGGATTAATTTTAATTATTACCCCAATCTGCCAGTGTCTTTTATCTCCCTTTGCAGGCAAGATGGTATCTAAGATAAGTCCTCACGCCTTAGTCTTTTCAGGAATGTTGTTATCAACAATTGCCACACTTATTTATGCCAACATCAAAATTGATACTCCTTTATACATCATCAATATTGCTCAGGTATTAGGTGGTATTGGATTTGGTTTATTCTCATCTCCTAACACAACATTAGTTATGAGCTCTGTTGATAAAACCAAACTTGCTTTAGTCAATGGTCTACAGGCTTTATCTAGAAATCTTGGCATGTCTACATGTATGGCATTTGTAACTTTAGTAATTGCAACTTTTTTAAATGTAACTCCAGAGTCTGACATTTATGCCAAAGAGCTTAATTACACAGTAAATATAAGTTTTGCCATCTCTACAATTATTGGTGTTGCAGGATTAATCTTTTGCTTAGCCGGAGCTTATTTCTACAAAAAACAGCATATAAATTTATTTAATTAAATCGCAAACGCAACTATTTTTGCGTAATAGCACATTCTTTAAAAAAAGACCTGTAAAGTGCAGTGCCATGCATTTTACAGGTTTTCTTTATTTGTATAAAAAAGTGAGGAATATAACATTACTGAAAACGTTTGTAATATAAACTAATATTAAGTAATACATTATCTTGTCAAACGTTTCCAAAATTTTAAAGGATGTTCTGCACATGACCGATATTAAAAATTTAATCGAACAAGGCAAGGCTATACTTGGCATTGAACTTGGTTCTACCCGTATTAAAGCCGAACTTATCAACCCAGAAACCTATACTCCGGTCGCCTCTGGCAGTCATACCTGGGAAAATCGTTTGGAAAACGGTATTTGGACTTACCATTTAGATGAAGTTATAAGTGGTGTTCAAAGCTGTTATGCCGACATGGTTGAAAATGTCAAAGAGAAATATGGTGTAACCATTAAAGCCTTAGGTGGCTTTGGTGTTTCTGCCATGATGCACGGCTATTTAGCTTTTGACAAAAATGATAAACAATTAGCACAATTTAGAACCTGGCGTAATACCAACGCTCGTGTTGCCTCTGAAAAATTAACTGAAGCATTCCAATTTAATATTCCTGAGCGCTGGAGCATCTCTCATCTTTATCAGTGCATCTTAGATAAAGAAGAACACGTAAAAGACGTAGCTTTCTTTACGACCTTAGCAGGCTTTATTCATTGGAAGCTCTCAGGTAAAAAAGTTTTAGGTATCGGTGATGCTGCCGGTATGTTCCCAATTGATTCTCAAAGCGGAACTTATAAAAAGTCCTATCTCAAAATTTTTGCTGATTTAATTAAACCTTATGGTTTTAATTGGAAGTTAGAAGATCTCTTACCTGAGGTATTAAATGCAGGTGACAATGCTGGTTTCTTAACTGAAGAAGGCGCTAAATTATTAGATCCAAGTGGTGAATTAAAGCCAGGCTGCCCTTTATGCCCTCCTGAAGGTGATGCAGGCACTGGTATGGTTGCCACCAATGCTGTTGCTGTAAGAACCGGTAATGTTTCAGCTGGCACCTCAATTTTTGCCATGATCGTACTTGAACAAGCATTAGAGAAACTTCACCGTGAAATTGATAACGTCACCACTCCTGATGGCAAACAAGTTGCTATGGTTCACGCAAATAACTGTACCTCTGATTTAAATGCATGGGTCAACTTATTTGCTGATTTTGCCGATGCTGCAGGATTTAAGATAGATACTACAACCTTATTTAAAGTCTTATATAACAAAGCATTAAATGAAGCTTCTCCTGATGGAGATGGCTTATTAACCTATGGCTATTTTTCAGGTGAATTCATCACCAATATGGCCGAAGGTCGCCCTCTTTTAGTAAGAAAGCCTGATGCTAAATTTAATGTTGCCAACTTAATGAGATCAAACCTCAACACATCTTTAGGCGCTGTACGTCTTGGCATGGATATTCTTAGTGAAGAAGGTGTCAAAATTGACCGTCTTATGGGGCATGGTGGTTTATTTAAGACTGCAATTGTGGGCCAACAGATTATGGCTGATGCGCTAAATACCCCTGTAACTGTCATGACTACTGCAGGTGAAGGTGGCTCTTGGGGTATTGCCGTATTAGCCGGCTACCTTGTAAATAAAGAAGAAGGTGAAACTTTACCTGATTTCTTAAACAATAAAGTCTTTGCTTCTGCAAATGGCTCTACTTTAAATCCAAAAGCTGAAGGAGTTTTAGGCTTTAATAAGTTTATGGAGAAATATGTAAGTGGTCTTCAAATTGAGAGAGCTGCTTGCGAGTGTTTAAAGTAATACAAAATTTGCTTCACTAACCTTAACGCGGACAATTACTTGTCCGCGTTTTTTAGTAATAATTTCCTTAAATTTTATTTATTACTTCTAAGCTTCATAAGATGAATTCTCTCTCTAATCTGAGGACCTGCGACCTGAATTAAGATTACAATAATCAAAATAATACCCTTTACAGCATCATTAATTAAAGAATCCATCTTAAGAGCAATAATAATCTTATCAATTACAGTATAAGACAGAGCACCAAATAAGATACCCAAGCACTTGCCTTTACCACCTGCCATACTGATACCGCCTAAAACTACTGCAGCAATGGCATACATCTCATAGCTTACGCCTGTAGTTGCAGGATCTGAGGAGGCATTCATAGAAATCCATAAAAATGAGGCTAAGCCTACTAATGCACCTGTAATTACAAATACAGAGGTCTTAATTAAAGATGTATTAATACCGCTCATAAAAGCTCCTTTAATAGAGCTACCTGTAGCGTAAACCTTCTTACCGTATTTAGTATCATCCAAAAGATAAACACATAAAATGGTAAATACTACTAAGACAATACCGACAATTGGCAAAGTACACAATTTAGTATTACCAAAATGATACATAGTGTCATACATTTCATTTTTGGAGATCATTCGGTATACAGAGCTTCCTCCACCTATCAATTGCTTATCAACGTTTTGACAGATCCATTGAGCAAAAGATCTAAAGATAAGCATAGTTGCCAAAGTTACAATGAAACTTGGCATTTTAATGATACCTACTAATACGCCATTTATAAGACCACAAAATGAGCCAAAAAGTATGGCAAATAAAAAGGTTAACGTAATACTGTCGGTGACATTAAATACCATCACCGACATACCGCTCACCAAAGCAAGCATCGATCCTACAGAAAGATCGATCTCGGCTGTTATGCATACCATACCCATACCCAAGGCTATAATACCGATAATGGCAGAATGGCGTAGGATATTCATTGTGGCATTCCATGTAAGACCACGGCTACTTAACGCATACACAATGCAGATGACAAAGAAAACAATTACGAAACTATATCCATGCCAAATTCTGCTTAAAAAAGACAATATACTTTTATTATTATTCATTTTAAATTTCCTTATGACATAGAATTAGTTGAATACATCATGATCTTGTGTTCATCAATTTCATCATGCTCAAGTACTTTAACTACCTTACCTTTAAAGAATACCAAGCATAAATCAGCAACTTTTTGAAGCTCTGGGATTTCCAACGTATTTACCAATATGGTCTTACCACTTTTAGCAAGATCCAAAATGAGCTTATAAATTTCAGCCTTAGCCCCTACATCAATACCTTGATTTGGGTTATCAAAAAGCAAAATGTCAGCATTAGTATTAAGCCATCTGGCAATAAATACTTTTTGCTGATTACCACCACTTAAAGACAAAATAGACATTTTTGGATCTTGAGCCTTAATGGATAGTGCATTTTTTTGTTTTTGATAACGTTTAAGTTCTAGATCTTTTTGAATATGAAATTTAGAGGCAGATAAAGTGTGTTCTGCAATGTACATATTCTCAAGAATAGATAAATCAGGAATTACAGAGTTTTCCTTTCTGTTTGCAGGTAAAAGGGCTATTCCATTTCTCATTGCTTTATGAATTGAGTCGATGAATATAGATTTACCTTTTACTCTTATATCTCCTGAAATTTTTGGATTAATTCCAAAAATGCACTGCATAACCTCTGAACTGCCACAACCTTGAAGTCCCGTCATGCCAATAATTTCGCCACGTCGTGCTTTAAAACTTACCTCGTTAAATCCCATACCAGACAAATGATCAAGTTCTAAAACCACCTCACCTAAATCTCGTTTTTTATAGATGTTAAGGTTATTTTGTTCTTTGCCCACCATTTTGGAGGTAACTTCAAGCGGACTGGTATCTTTAATCGCACCACTATCTATATACTGACCATTACGGAAAATGGTATAGCTATCAGCATATTCAAAGATCTCAGGCATTTTATGAGAAATAAAAATAAAAGAAATGCCGTCTTTTTTTAAAGCATTAACGATCTCAAATAAATGAGCTACTTCATCTTGATTTAATGAGGTAGTAGGTTCATCTAAAATTAAAAGTTTGGCTTTAAAGAACAAAGCCTTAGAAATTTCTAATAACTGTTTTTCACTTGTTTTAAGTGAACTTACATAAACATTAGGATCAATATTTACATTAAGTTTTAAAAACAATTCCTTACATTGAGAGATCATATCTCTCTTTCTTAAATGACCTAAAAAGCCTGTAAGCTCTTTGTTGATAAATATATTTTCAAAAACTTTTAAATCATTAAATAAGTTCAATTCCTGATGAACAAAGGCTATACCTTTTTCTTCTGTCTGCTTAATTGAATTATCTTCAATATGTTCACCATTAAAAACAATTGAGCCTTTATCTCTTCTTAATGAGCCTGTCAGAATATTCATTAAGGTTGATTTTCCAGCCCCGTTTTCACCTAGAAGCGCATGAACTTCACCTGTTTTAACTTGTAAACTCACATTATCAAGCACACTAATGCCGTTAAATGATTTACAAATACCTTGCATTTGTAATAAGGGCATGAATATCTACTCTCTTAAAGCTCCTCAAAGAGGAGCTTTTTATTAGGAACAATAAGCTCTTTTAAAGAGCATTTTTATTAGTTAAAAGACGGGAACTGACTTACATTTTCTGAGGTAACGTTATGGCACTCAATTACGTGATCTTGTTGAACACTCTTGCCATCTAAATAGTCGACCATATCGGAAATTGCAGTTTGAATCATAGATGGGCTATAAGTTACAGAAACAATACCGCTTAACTGCTTAGCTATATCCTGATAATTATCGCCACGCAAAACAGAGTAGAAATCCTCAATACCTCCACAACCACTAATTGCCGGATGATTTTCTAAGAACTTAGCCTTAGTAGCATCATCAATACCACCGCCACGCAAAGCCTCTAATATACCCATGCCAAGCTCGTCATCCTGAGCATAGAACCATTTGATATCAACGTTTGAAGCATCTCCTAATAAAGACTCAAAGGAGGTCTTAGTTGAAGATCTACTCCAGTTCATAGATCCAGAATAAGTAACAGCTTTCTTAAGATCTTCATCACTCCACTGTAATTTAGGATCAATCTTCTTGCCTTCAAAAGCTAAATTGCCCTTTAAGTATTCAATAAAGCCCTGATTTCTTAAGGTAGTAACAGAAGAGGTATCACCTTCATAAACATAAATCTTATCACCAGGTTTCATACCTAAAGAAGTGTAATATGCGGCAACACCAGCACCAATACCTTCATTATCACCCTTTACATTTGAAATGGCAGACTTAGCTACACCATCAATAATACGGTCAAAGGCTACATAAGGTATCTCAGCATCAACTAACTGCTGAATACCTGACTGTACAGTGTCATCAATTGGCTGAATCACGATACCAGCTAAATCATCATTGCCCATGGCAATGATATCTTCGATTTGGTTAATCTGATAGCCGGCGTTATCACAAGTAATAACCTCTACGTCATACTTGCCTTGAGCGGTAATTTCTTTAGCCTTTTCTTTGGCAAAAGTTGCAACAGAGCCTGTCCAGCCATGATCCTCAGGTGCAGTTAAAACAATAATACTGTCTTTAGCATATGCCTGAGCGCTCATACCACAAGTTGCTGCAATAACAGCTACGCACAAAGCTTGTTTGATACCTTTCATAATTACTCCTAATGTTATTTAAATATAATTTTTTTATTTGTTAAATTACGAATTGGTTCATATAACGTCTTGATAACTCAAGAGAATCTATAATCTTCTCCCGGCTACCTTCAAAAGCTCTATCCTCAACTTCAATACAAGCATAACCATCATAGCGAATATCATTTAGGGCACTTACAAACTTGCCCCAGTCAACATCACCTAAACCAGGCAATTTTGGAGACATAAACTCCAGTGGATATGCCATAATGCCTACATTATCAAGCTTGTCTTTTAAAATCTTAATGTCTTTAAAATGGACATGAAAAATCTTGTCTTTAAACTCATAAATTGGCTTTATGTAATCCATCATCTGCCAAATAAAATGAGATGGATCATAATTGATGCCTAAATAATCAGAATTTAATAAATCTAAGATAACCTGCCAATTTCTAGGACTTGTCATCAAATTCTGACCGCCTGGCCACTGCTCCTTGGAAAAGAGCATAGGACAGTTTTCAATAGCAACTTTGACATTTTGCTCTTTTGCTTCATCTAATATAGATGGCCAAACTTTTTTTACCTCTAACAGGTTATCTTCAAAATTTAAGGATTGATCTCGTCCTATAAAGGTTGTAACTAAATTGACATTTAATTTGGCACTAGCTTTAATCACCTTAATTAAATGTTTGACGTTTTCAGAACGCTTATTTAAATCAGGATCCAAAGTGTTTGGATAAAAGGCTAAAGCTGAAATATCAATATTAGCTTTTTTAGATAAATCTAAAATCTCGCTTGCATAAGTATCACTATCTAAAACCTTATCAATATCAATATGCGAGACACCTGCATAACGTCTTTCAGATTTACCTTGTGGCCAACAAGCGACCTCTAAGCATTTAAAATCAAATTTCTTGGCAATATCCAAAACCTCAGGGTAATCAAAGCCGTCTAAAATTGATGTAATAAATCCAATCTTCATCTTAAACCTCTATCTTTTTTCCTGATTTTGAAGACTCAATAGCGCAGAAAACTGTCTTCATAGCATGCAGAACATCTTTACCGTCAATTACATTTTCTCGCTTACCTAAAATACAATCGACAAAAGCGTCAATAATGCCACTTGAAGTCTGATTATCATTTGTTTGAATGGCATCAAGCTGATATTTAACAGTCTCACCATTCTTAAGATTTAAAACTATTGAATAGTCCTTATCCTCATAAATATGTAAAACGCCTTCAGTACCATAAATAACGGTGGAATTGTCTTCTCCGCCATAGAATGTCCAACTGGCTATCATGTAACCTATGACACCGTTATCCATTTCATAAATACAAAAGGCATTATCATCAACCAAAATTTTGGAACCATCTGCGTACTTTTTATCTAAAGTGCAAACTTTTGCTCTTACAGATTTAACTTTTGCAGACAAAAGATATTGAATTAAATCAGTTTTATGGACACCTAAATCAGCCATAGCTCCCATAGAGGCTTTGTTTTTATCAAAAAACCAGGTATTTAAGCCCGGATCAATACTCCAAGTTTCAGGACCCCCATGACCAAAAATTGTTCTAAAAGAAATAACCTTACCGATTACGCCTTGCTCGATTAGCTCTTTGGCTTTGACATGAGCTCTTGCCAAACGTTGATTTTGATCAATCATTAAAGTGCATTTATTGTCACTTGCAGCTTTTACCATGGCTTCACACTCTTCTAAAGTAACCGCCATAGGCTTTTCACATAAAACATGTTTATGAGTATTTAAAGCTGCAATTGTATTTTGAGCGTGAGCAAAATTTGCGGAACAGACAGAAACTGCATCAATATCAGATGAAAGTAATTCATCTAAACTATCATAAGCTTTGGCTCCTATTTTCTCTCCTAAGGTAGAAGCTCTTTGAAAATTAACATCATACAAAGCGGTAATTTTTACATTCTGATTATTTAAGTATTCGGTTATATGCCGAACCTGCGCAATTTTGCCACAGCCTATAATTCCGATGCGTAACATCTATTACTCCTTATGTAAAAATCTTTATGTCTGTTTTTTTTACATAAAACATTTATATAGTTTTTTGTAATAATTTTTTGACAATTTATAGCTTAAAAAAGCCTTTTCTTTTTTATATATCTTGTTTTTAGCTTATAGATAATGAGTTGTCGAACTTAAAATAGTAAAAATCCTTCAGCCGTCAAATTTTATAAATACTAATTTCGTGCAAGATCTCATTTATTTTTTGAGTTATAAAAAATCTCAAAAATAAAACGCTTTACGACTTAAAAACATCATAAAAAAGTT
>Freddie_p2__coassemble_2428_pt1 | contig 12574 bp, 9 predicted proteins | sample Freddie_p2__metabat2_high_PE_038 | metagenome-assembled genome bin Freddie_p2 | reverse complement strand
GATTTATATTGTTATTTAATTTCAAAAACATACTGTTTTGTAATGATTTTTTTGCACTTTTTTATGACAATTTGCACTTATTTTGTAAATTTTAAAAAATTACTTTTGCGTGAAAATTTGAGCTTAGAGGGGGCAAAGAGAGGGGGATTATATGCAAAATAGCTCTATAATTTTGTAAAAATTTATTTTTTATATTTGTATAATCTGAGATCTTTCTCACGGTTTTTTGTGTATAATTAACTGTCTTTTATTTTGAGGCCGGCAGGCTGTGGATCGCGGGTTTTTCGATCCCTGTAGGTGGTATTTCGAGTTCTCCTCTATTTTCCCTCAGACCTTTCATAAGCTATTGTTTAAGGTACATTTGCCCTAGGGCCTCCGCCAATTGTGGAGTTTTTACACATGTCCGAGCAGGATTTAAATTTACAAAACGAGTCTTTAGTAGCTGATAAGACCCCTGATACTTTAGTAAAATCTGAAAAGAATGCTAAAGATGATATTACCGTGACCACCGGTGGGGATGAGAGCTTATTGATGTCATCTGCTAGTGAAGAGGATGAGGATTTAGCAGTATTTGACGATCTGCCGTTATCTGAGAGTGTTTTAAAGGCTGTTAAGAATTTAGGCTTTGAAGCACCTACCCCAATTCAAGAGCGTGCAATCCCAGTAATTATGGAAGGCCATGACATTTTAGGTCAGGCTCAAACTGGTACTGGTAAGACTGCAGCCTTCACCTTACCAATGCTTTCAAGAATTGATTGCACTGATGGTTCTATTCAGGCTTTAATTTTAGAGCCTACCCGTGAGCTTGCCATTCAGGTAGCTGAAGCTTGCCAGAGCTTTGCTAAATATATTGAAGATTTCCGTGTAGCGCCAATTTATGGTGGTGCTTCTTATGAAAATCAGATTAGAAGTCTTCGTCATGGCGCTCAGGTAGTTGTTGCAACTCCAGGTCGTTTAATTGATTTATTAGAGCGTGGCAAGATTGATTTAAATCAGGTTTCTTTCTTAGTTATCGATGAAGCTGATGAAATGTTACGTATGGGCTTTATTGATGATGTTGATTGGATTTTAAGCAATACCCCAGAAGATCGTCAGACTGCATTATTCTCTGCAACTATGCCTGATGCTATTGCACGTATTGCTAAAAATCACTTAAAAGATCCTGTAGATGTTCGTATTGAATCTAAGACTACTACTGCAACTACTGTTCATCAGCGTTATTGGATTGCCTCAGGCGTTCACAAGATCGACGCTATGACCCGTATTTTAGAGGTTGAGGATTATGATGCAGTTTTAGTCTTCGTAAGAACTAAGACTGATGCTGAAGATGTGGCTAACCGTTTAATGGGCAGAGGCTTGGCCTGTGCTGCTTTACATGGTGATATCCCACAGCGTCAGCGAGAGAAGATTATTGATCGCTTAAAGAACAAGCAGCTTGATATCATCATTGCCACCGATGTTGCAGCTCGTGGTTTAGATGTTGATCGCATAACTCATGTATTTAACTACGATATTCCTTACGATGCTGAGTCTTATGTACACCGTATTGGCCGTACAGGCCGTGCCGGTCGTACCGGTGAGGCCATCTTATTCGTCTCTCCTCGTGAAAGACGTGCCTTACGTCAAATTGAGCGTGTAACTCATCAGCAAATTGAGCCTATGAGCATGCCTACTATTGCTGATGTAAATCGTGTAAGACTTGAGAACTTCCGCAATCAGATCATGGAGACTATTGCTGAGGGTAATTTAGAGCAGTTTGAAGAGGTTATCTCTGAGATTTTAACTGATGACTCTATCGAACCTGAGGTTTTAGCTGCAGCTTTAGCCAAGATGGCTCAGCGCGATGGCACCTTACTTTTAGATGAGAGTAAGCCTGAGCCACGTATGCGTACTTTTGATGATGATAACAGAGAGCGTCGTCCTCGTGGAGAGGAGCGTCCTCGTCGTGTTCCATCAGCTCAGCCTCAGCCTTTACGTGACTTCCCTGATATGAAGATGACACGTTTCCGTTTAGCAGTTGGTCGTCGTGATGGTGCAAAACCAGGTCAAATCGTTGGAGCTATTGCCAATGAGGGTAATTTAGACAGCAAGTATATCGGTGAGATTTCAATTTTTGATACTTTCACGACTGTTGATTTACCTGCAGGTATGCCTGAGGAAACCATGCACATCTTAGCTCAAGCCCGTGTTTGTGGTAGACCTTTAGATCTGCGTGAGTACACCTCTGAGCCTCCACGTGGTGGCCATCGTCAAGATCGTAACTTCAGACAAGAGCGTAACTTTAATCGTGATCGCGATTTTGATCGTAACGGCAATCGTGGTGGTCGTGATTTCCACAATAATTTTGGTGATGACAATCGCGGTAATCGTCGTGATGATAGAAGAGATGATCGTCGTGGCAACCGTCGTTTCGAGCGTCCATCTTTTAGCTTCAATGATCGCTCAAATGATCGCTCTTTCCGTTTTAATCGTGGTGAGCGTAACGGCAATAGAGGCTTCCAAGGCGGCCGTCGTGACGGTTTTTAATTAAAGATTAGATACCTATAAAATAAGCCCTTCCTTAATAATTAAGGAAGGGCTTTTTCGTATTAAGTTTAAGAAAATCTCAAAAATCTTTTAAGCTATATCTTCATTTCCAGGCAGAGTTTTTATCTTCTCTACACTAAATCTTCTTTCATGATTTTTAGCAAAGAAGAAAACGCAGATTAAACCCATTACATTGATAATAAAACCAAATACTGGAATTAAGTGTAAATCCAAAGAGAAGGTAAATACTAAGCCACCGGCAAAAGCACCTAAAGCATTACCTAAATTGAATGCAGCTTGAATGCTGGCGCCACCTAAAAGCTGACCGCCTTTAGCTACTCTTAAAATAAGCATTTGGAATGGGGAGGCTGTGGCAAATAATATACCGCCGGCAATACAGATAAGCGGAATGGCCACAATTTTAATATCAGCTGTAAAGGCAATTGCAATTAAGATTATTGAAGATATAGAGATCCAAACTGTAGATACCTTACCTGGGGTAAATTTGTCGCAAAGTCTGCCTGATACTAAGTTAAATAAGACCATGCAAATACCCATAGCTACCATGACAATGGAAACCATTTCAATTGGTAAACCTGAGACTTTGGTTAAAAGAGGACTTAAATATGACAGCATACAGAAGATACCGCCATTGCTAAATAAGGTTGCACCTAAAACAAGCCAAGCGGCTTTATCTTTTAAAAAGACAAATTGTCCTTTAAATCCGGTATCAGCACATCTACCGGTATCTTTTACCCAGAAGGCCACAGAAGTTAAAACGATTAACCCCCATAGGGTTACTAAGATAAAGATTGAGCGCCAAGATAAAGATTGAGCCATGGCTGTACCTAAAGGTGCACCAAATACATTAGCTACAGTCATTCCAGCTGCCATAATGGCAATAGCACTTGTACCTTTGCCTTGAGTTGCTAATCTTGAGGCGATAATTGAGGCTACACCAAAATAGCAACCATGGGGAAGGCCTGAGATGAATCTTGCTATTAACAGAGTCGAGAAATCATTGGCAAAGACGGTGATGGCATTACCTAAAATATGTACGACAATTAAGCATAAAAGGATATGCTTTAATTTAAATTGACGCACAAATAATAAAGTAAAAGCACCGGTGGCAACACCTGTGGCGTAGAAAGAAATAATGTGTCCTGCTGTGTCTAAGCTTACGTTAAAATCTTTGGCAACATAGGGCAAAAGTCCCATGGCCACAAATTCAGTAATACCTAAACTCAAGGTTCCAAAAGCTAAGGCAATCAAACCTCTTATAAGCATAATAGATCCTTTTTTGATAAGTTTTTTATATATCTGTTTTGATGGTTTAAGGAGGGAAAAATTTCCCTCGCTATTAAAACGCAAAAGGGATAAATTTTCGAGAGATGCACAATCTTTGTGCGATAAAAATAAAAAGACATGATCTAAAAAATAGATCATGCCTTATCTTTTTTAAGGTTTTATTTAGGCAAGACGCTTAAGCTTTGCCATATAGAAACCATCAGTACCACCAGAAGGCATTAAGTGCTTATCTTCAATAAGTTCAAATTTGCCTTGGTTTCTCTCAAGGAAAGCCTTAATTTGTAATTCGTTTTCAGAAGGTAAAATAGAACAAGTTGAGTAAACTACAATGCCACCAACTTTAGCCATCTTAGAATAACGCTCTAAGATATCCATCTGAGTCTTACGAATTTCACCTAAACGCTCACGACCATCACGCCATTTGCTATCAGGCATACGACGGATAACACCAACACCTGAGCACGGGGCGTCGATTAAAACTTTGTCTGCTGAGTCATATAAACGTTTGATAACTTTGGTGCTATCAATAACACGAGTCTCAATATTAAAAGCACCTGCACGACGGGCGCGGTGTTTTAAATCCTGAAGTTTCCAAAACTCAGTATCGGTGGCAATGATAGTACCCTTACCTTGCATTAAGGCTGCTAAATGTAAAGTCTTACCACCTGATCCTGAACAGGCATCAATTACACGCTCAGAAGGTTTAGGATCTAAGAATGCACCAATTAACTGAGATCCTGCATCTTGTTGCTCAAACATACCTTCTTTAAAGGATTTTGTTCTGAATAAAGCTGAGTTTGAGGTAACCTCAAGAGCTGTTGGGCAACCGGCAACAGGGCGGGTAACGACTCTCTCTTGAGTTAAAGCATGAGCTAACTCATCACGAGTGCACTTTAAAGTATTAGCACGAATGACACGCTTAGCTTCCTGACCTAAAGCTTCACGCTCACGCGGCCAGGCATCTTTTAATTCAGCAGAACCTAACTTATTGAGCCAAATTGGGCAACCTGAGGTAAATAAAGGCTCAAGACGAGCTTGTTCTAAGCGCTTTTTCAAGCCACGTCTGTCAAAACCTTCCTCACCTTCAAGCTCAGGTAAAGGCCATCCTTTGTCTGCACAGTATGAAAATACTAAGCGACCGACATGACGCTCAAAATCAGAAGGACGCTTTAAGTTTGCAACGTATGCGTAAAAAGACATATGGCAGAACATAGCGTTAATTTGTCTAATTAAAAAGCCTTGCTCGACAGGGGAGAGCTTAACTTTGGCAAACCAATAAGCGTAGGTTCTATCTAATGATTTATGTTTGGCAATAGCGTCATTTAATATTGAAAATACAAGACGCAGTTGGAACTCTGAAAAGCCTTGACGGCGTACGCGACTTTCATGTTCTTTTGGATCTGTAAATTTAGCTTCAAGACGCTTTTTAGGATCATAAGATCCCTTACGGGATTGGTCCTTATTAAATTTGCGTTTGTAATTAGATCTTGCATTTTGCTTTTGATCCATAAGTTCCTCTTAATTTTAACGGTTAGGCCGTTTTACTTTGATTCCGTAACCTGATTGTTTTAAAGAAAAGCCTTCAGAGCTTATCCATACATCCAAGCCATTGCGAATATTTCCAGCAATTACTGCAGCGGCAAAGCTTGGACTTTTAACTTTGATATCTTCTGCAGCAATCAAGCAGTCTTGTTTAGGATCTTCATATAACAATCCCACAGACTGTAAATACTCTCGGTATTTTTTTATGTGTAAAGGCAAAGAAGCTGCAGTTTTTAAGGCAGCTTGTGATCCTTTTATAATTGTAAAGTAAGGATGCGTTCTATCGCCATGTGGAAAACCTTTTGCGCATAAATTTTTGACAGCAAGTGTATATATTTCCTTGCCTGAGGGCAAGGCTTGAGGCTTGAGCATGTCTTTAAGTGAAATTAAAGCGCGGTAAAGGGCAATCGGTACTACTGCATGGGTTTTAAGTCCGTTTGCGTCACATATAAAGCTTACTTTGTGTTCTTCCATGTGGCTTATCTTTTAGGACAAGAATAATAAGCCGCAGTGATCCTGCGGCTTTTGTCATTATTGTTTGTATGTCTTAAGGAAGTGCTCAAGACGTTCACAAGCATCGTTGATAATATCAACAGATGGTAAGAATACCATTCTAAAGTGATTTGGCTCAGGCCAGTTAAAGCCTGTTCCTTGAACGATTAAAAGTTTTTCAGCACGTAAAAGATCTAAGGCAAACTTTTGATCATCTTTGATGTTAAAGCGCTTATCAAGTTTTGGGAACATGTATAAAGCACCATGTGGTTTTACCACACTAATACCATCAATTGCAGATAATCTGTCATACATAGCCTGTCTTTGAGTGTATAAACGACCACCTGGAATTATAAGCTCGTTGATACTTTGATATCCGCCTAAAGCAGTTTGAATTGCATGCTGTAAAGGAACGTTGGCGCACAAACGCATAGCCATCATCATCTTTACACCATCAATAAAGCCTTTATTGCGCTTAGCAGGTCCTGTAATCATCATCCAACCCTGACGGAAACCACAAGCTCTGTAAACTTTAGATAAACCATTGTAGGTAACAATAGTAATGTCGTCAGCTAAGGTGCAAATAGATCTATGGGCAACATCATCAAATAAAATTTTGTCATAGATCTCATCGGCAAAGATTACCAAATCATGTTGTCTTGCAAATTCAATAATATCCTGCAATACAGGGGTTGGATAAACAGCACCTGTTGGATTATTTGGATTGATAAGAACAATACCTACAGTTTTGGAGGTAATCTTCTTTTTCATATCATCAATATCCGGATACCAGTTTGACTGTTCATCGCAGATATAATGTACAGCACGACCGCCTGCTAAGTTAATTGCAGCAGTCCACAAAGGATAGTCAGGAGCAGGAACTAAAACCTCATCACCATTGTTTAAAAGTGAGTTCATAGTCATGGTGATAAGTTCAGAGACACCGTTACCAATAAAGATATCGTCAGCGTCTACTTTTTTTAAGCCTTTTTGCTGATAGTACTGGGCAATAGCTTTACGTGCAGGAAATATGCCATTTGACTCACAATAACCTTGAGAGTTAGGTAAATTGCGGATTACATCGCGCACAACTTCTTCAGGAGCTTCAAAACCAAAAGGCGCGGTATTACCAATGTTAAGTTTTAAAATACGCTGGCCTTCTTCCTCCATGCGTAAAGCTTCCTGATGTATTTTGCCGCGAATGTCATAGCAGACATTGTCGAGCTTGTGCGATTTTTGCAGCAATTTCATAAAACACCTTTAGTTTTTACCTAATTTCAATTCATTCTAGCACCAAGAGCGCATTTAATTTCTAGTTAAAATCACGGCCCATGACTTTTTCATTATAGATTTGCTCTAATACATAGCGTTCATAACCTAAATGAGGGGAAGCCATTCGACGGTATTTAACCATATCGCGAGTGCGTAAGTCATAATTTAAAGCACCAGTGTACATTACAAATGGTACTCGATGTCCAGATTTTGTTTTAATAAAGCCCATTAAGTTTGAAACGTTCTGCAAAGTTCCTGTTTTTGCAGTGACATTTTTAGCCAAAGGTGGCTGAGAGGTTGAAGCTCTCCAGTGCAGGGATCCTGAAACACCGGCTACAGGTAAAAGTTCAATGAAATGTAATTTATCGTCATTGAGATTTATATACTGTAAAACCTCTAACATAATTTCAGGGGACACAATGTTATGAGGAGATAAACCTGAGCCATCAACAAAGTAAGCATTACCTAAATCAATATTTGCATATTTTGCCAAAATTGATCTGATAGCAGCTGTGGTACGCTGATAGGTAGCAGGGAGTTTGTAATACTCATAAGCTACATTTTTAGCAATGGCATCGGCATAGAGGTTATTTGACCTATAGAGCATGTATTTTAAGAGCTCTTTTAATGGCTTTGATTCAATATAACCTAAGGTTGCGTAATTATTTATGCTCTCATGGCTAATTTTAATGCCGTTAATGTGGATACCATGATTTTTAAAAATAATGTTAGTCCAATCTACAGCCCATTGTTCAGGATCGGATACAGCCAATGATAAAGGCCAAGGTTTGTTTTGCTTTTGGATTGGTACACATCCTGAAATACGGTATTGATTGTTGCGATAGAGATTAGCCTCAAGTTCGCAGTTAATACCATATTCAGAAGATTTAATGCCATAAGCCTCAGAGTTAATTCCAATAGGTACACTTGATGGAACTAAAGCTGTAGCAACTTTACCTTCTCCGTGTGGTTGTAATTGTGCAAAAGCGCAGTTGCGATTGATGATAGCTGCGCCAGCTGGAGCTGTAAAGCATACAGGTAAATCATTCCAAGACCAGCCTTGGCCACGACTTAATCCTCCAAAGCGGCTTAAATCTAAAATGACCGAACCTGAAATTCTTTTAACGCCTAAATTTTTTAAAGAGCTAATTAAAGTTGCATAGTCTTTAGATTTAAAGCTAGGGTCACCTGTGAATTTAACAACCACATTGCCGTTTAAAACCCCACCTTCTGAGAGTTTTAATGTGCCATTTTGATTTAAATTTTGAGGTGGCACCTCAAGAGCGGTCTTTAGGGTATAGTCCTGACCTAAATATAAAACAGCAGAAAGAGCAGTTAAAACTTTTAATGTAGAAGCCGGTTGCATAAAAGTACCGGTGTTTTTGCCATAAATGCTATTTGATCCTGGAATCATATAGGCAACACCAATTTGAGTGCCTGGTAAAGGAGTGCTGCGAGCAGGTATGGCTTGGGATGAAATACTGAAAATTAAAGCTAAGGCGCCTAAGGCGATTTTTATAGATTTATTCATAATTTATTGCTTTAAAAGCTATTTAAAAAAGATAGAGGCAATTATACTTTGCTTTTGTTTTTAGGGGGGCTAAAAAGCTTATTTTGTTCTAAAAAAGCCCGATTATATGATTAAATCTCAAGATCGATAATGTGATAAAATTGTATCCATAGATTTTGTATTCAGAATTTCCTTAATAGGAAGTTTTTTTGTGGAGTTTAAATATGATCATCGAACCTAAGGTACGCGGCTTTATCTGTGTAACCACTCACCCAAATGGCTGTGACCTCAATATCAAACACCAGATTGATTATGTAAAATCCCAATCTAAGATTGCCAATGGCCCTAAAAAAGTTTTAGTTATAGGCGCCTCAACCGGTTATGGTCTGGCCTCCCGTATTAGTGCAGCCTTTGGTAGCGGCGCTGCAACCTTAGGTGTATTTTTTGAAAAGCCTGGTACTGCAAAGCGTCCTGGTACTGCAGGTTGGTATAACACTGTAGCCTTTACCAAGTATGCAGAAGCTGAGGGCTTATATGCTAAAAACATCAATGCCGATGCCTTCTCAGATGAGTGCCGTGCTAAGGTAATTGAGACTATTAAGGCTGATTTAGGCCAGGTTGATATGGTCGTATACTCCTTAGCAGCCCCTGTTCGTAAGATGCCAGAAACAGGTGAAGTTGTTCGTTCTTCATTAAAGCCTATTGGCAAACCATATACTTCAACTGCTATTGATACTAATAAAAATGAAATCATAACCTCTACTTTAGAGCCTGCTACAGAAGAGGAGATTGAGAATACTGTTAAGGTTATGGGTGGACAGGATTGGGAGTTATGGATTGAAGCTTTATCAAAAGCTGGCGTCTTAGCCCAAGGCTGTAAGAGCGTAGCTTATAGCTATATTGGTACTGAAATTACTTGGCCTATTTACTGGCACGGCGCTTTAGGCAAGGCTAAGGAAGACTTAGATCGTGCAGCTTTGGCAAACCGCAAGCGCCTTGAGGCTATTGGTGGTGATGCTCGTGTTGCTGTATTAAAGTCTGTTGTAACTCAAGCTTCATCTGCAATCCCTGTTATGCCTTTATATATTTCCTTATGCTTTAAGGTAATGCGCGAGCAGGGTATTTATGAGTCTGTAATTGAGCACATCTTCCGTATGTTTAGCGCAGCTTTATATGGTGATAAGGCTGAGATTGATGACAATGGTCGTGTACGTATGGATAGCTGGGAATTACGTGACAGCGTTCAGAACCGTTGCAAGGAATTATGGCCTCAGGTTACAACTGAGAACTTAAATGAGTTAAGCGATTATCAGGATTATAAGAAGCAGTTCTTACAGCTCTTTGGTTTTGATATCGAAGGTGTTGATTACAGCGCCGATGTAAATCCAGATGTACAGATGGACAATCTCATTAGCTTAATCTAACTTAAAAAGTCTTATATAAAATAAACAAAAACCCGTTAAATTTTAACGGGTTTTTTTCATACATGAAGCTTTTTAGATATTAGGCAATGTGACTTTTATAAGCTTCAAAAGTATTTTGCATTAAGGTTGCAATGGTCATAGGACCAACACCACCTGGAACTGGGGTAATAAAGCCTACATGATCATAAGCCTTGTCAAAATCGACATCACCGCAAAGCTTGCCGTTTTCCATACGATTGATACCCACATCAATAATGCAAGAGCCATCTTTAAACCAAGAACCATCAATAAAGCGAGGTTTGCCAACAGCAACAACGGCAATATCAGCTTGCTTTAACATAGCTTTGGTGGTCTCAAGAGGGGTAAAGCGATGAGTTACAGTAACAGTACAACCGGCTAATAATAATTCAAGGGCCATAGGACGACCAACAATATTAGAAGCTCCTACAACTACAGCGCTCTTACCTTTAAGATTATCTCCTAAAGTCTTTCTTAACATGGTCATAATGCCATGAGGGGTTGCAGCACAAATATAAGGAATACGCTGAACTAAACGGCCAACATTATAAGGGTGGAAACCATCAACATCTTTTTTAGCGCTAATACGTTCTACAACTTCACTTTCTTTTAAATGATCAGGAAGTGGGAATTGAACTAAGATGCCATCAATGGTGTCATCTGCATTGAGCTTGTCAATAAGAGCGTTTAATTCATCTTGGGAGACGGAAGCATCAAGTTCATAAGCTAAAGATTTAATGCCGCAGTTTTCACAAGCGCGATGCTTGTTGCGTACGTAGATCTGAGAGGCTGGATCTGAACCTACTAAGATTACAGCTAAAGCAGGGCGACGATTGCCTTGTGCAACTAAAGCTTCAACCTCGTCTTTAATTTGAGCGCGAATGTCGGCGGCCATTGCCTTACCGTCAATGAGTTGTGCTGTCATGATTTCTCCAAATTTTATTCTACAAGTCCGCTATAAAGCATACGGACACTGATTATAAACAAAGCTAGAGCAAAAATGCGTTTTAATGTGTAAGGTCGGATATTTTTTCCTATATTAACACCCCAAGGAGCACATACATATGATACTGGGACTACACAAATAGCAGCTAATACATTAACCAAACCAAAAGTTCCAATAGGAGCACCTTGAGGAGTTGAGTTGGTTAAAAGCATTAAAAGGGCGCCGGGAACACAAACAAAAAGCGATACTGCAGATGATGTGCCTACAGCTTTATGCGGTTCAACTGAAAAAGCATTTAAAACAGGGACTGTTAAAGTTCCGCCTCCTATGCCTAACATAGAGGAGAAGCAGGCAATGCAAAAGGCGATAATTTGTTGAATTGGTTTATTTGGAAGTTGTTTAAACGCAGGAGTGGCTTTGGCTCTTAAGAGGGTGTTTATTGAGTTTAAAAGCATAACTCCACCAAATAAAGCTGCAAGCCATTTGCCTCCATAGAATTTTGAGGTCATGATGCCCACAATTACACCTATTAACATTGCAATTGACCAGCTTTTTATTACCTCTATATTGGTGTTGCCTTTTTTATATTGAGATTTGGCAGCAGAGATTGAGGTTGGAATCATACATAAAAGAGACGTTCCAGTTGCAACTACCATTGCAGTGTCAGGAGCAATATTAAAGAAACCTACAAAGAGAAGATAAAAACAAGGCACAAATATAATGCCACCGCCTATGCCTAATAATCCTGCTAAAAATCCGGCAAAAACGCCGCAGATTAACAAAGATATGATGGTAATGGCTAAACTTACAAAGCTTATTCCAAAAATCATAATAAAAGTCCTGTGGTTTAAAGAGCGTAATTATTTTAACAAAAGCCCAAAGATAAGCCTTAAATATTTGTATAACTTTTTTTTATAAAAACAAAAAATTAAAAATAATGAGTTTTTTAATTTAATAAAGTTATTTTTTCGTGAATAATTTTTTAAAATTTTATTAAAATTTAAAAAAATTTCTTGACTGCTAATTTATAACAGGGTATCATTTTACCTCGTTGAATTAAGGTCAACGGTGATTAGCGCAGTCCGGTAGCGCATCTCGTTCGGGACGAGGGGGTCGTAGGTTCGAATCCTATATCACCGACCATCGGGTGCGAGCGTCGTTAGCTCAGCTGGATAGAGCAACAGCCTTCTAAGCTGTGGGTCAGAGGTTCGACTCCTCTACGATGCGCCATTACCGTTCAACAAAAATCTCAATGGTGGCTATAGCTCAGTTGGTAGAGTCCCGGATTGTGATTCCGGTTGTCGAGAGTTCGAGCCTCTCTAGCCACCCCATCTAATTTTGAAATTTTTCCTGAATTGTTATGGGGAAGTGGCGAAATTGGTAGACGCACCAGATTTAGGTTCTGGCGCCAGAGGTGTGTGGGTTCGAGTCCCATCTTCCCCAATTCACCAATTATCATCATAATTCAGAAAAAGTTGCTTAATGGTGGCTATAGCTCAGTTGGTAGAGTCCCGGATTGTGATTCCGGTTGTCGAG
>Freddie_p2__coassemble_2377_pt1 | contig 12935 bp, 12 predicted proteins | sample Freddie_p2__metabat2_high_PE_038 | metagenome-assembled genome bin Freddie_p2 | reverse complement strand
CATTTGAAGCATTAAATGCTGCATTTAATGGCAATGCTGAGGCTATTTTGGTTAATGGTTCTGAGTAGTTACGAAAGATTTATTAAAAAAATCATTTGTAATACAAATAAGATCGTTTTTTAACTATTTATTCATAAAAATTCTTTAATAATGTTTTAAGATCAAATTAAGAATAAATTTGGGATTATTTAAATGAAGAATACTTTATTAAAAGCTTTGGCCATAGCCACAATGAGTACTGTTTTTATATTAAGTGGCTGTTCTGACAATAATAAAGAGGCTCCTAAGATTACTCGTATTGCAGGTAAGACTATGGGAACTTTTTATGGAGTAATTATTCCAGGTGGTTATAAAGGTGGAGAGGAGCCTTTAAGAAAAATATGTGAAGACTCTTTTAATGAAATTTCAGATGTAATCTCTACTTTTGATCCAAATGCTGAATTAGCAAAATTTAATGAGCATAAATCAACAGCTCCTTTCCCAATTTCTGATGCTTTATCTCAGATCATTCAAGAATGTGATTATCAGTCAAGACGAATTGATGGTGTTATGGATATTTCCGTAGGACCATTGGTCAATTTGTGGGGATTTGGTAAAGATAAATCTATTCATGAATCTCCAACAGATGAAGAGATTTTGCAAGCTAAAAAACTTGTAGGTCTTGATAGTTATGAGTTAAGACATACTCCTAAAGGGGCTTTTTTAGTAAAGAAAGATCCTAATGTACGTATTGATCTTTCAACTGTAGGTGAAGGCATGGGTGCTGATGCGGTAGCAGAGATCTTATCAAGACAAGGGGTAAAAAACTTTTTTGTTAATGTAGCAGGAGCCAGTCGTTCTTCAGGTTTTAATCCAAAAGGACAATTGTGGAAGATTGGAATTGAAGATCCTACCAATCCAGATCATAACGTTTTTGTTCCGGTATGCCCAAAGGGCAAAGCTATGTCCACAGCCGGATCTTATAGAAATTACTTTAAAGACGATAAGACCGGTCATTTCTATTCACATATTATCGATCCTAAAACAGGAAGACCTGTTGATCATAGAACCATGTCGGTTACAGTGATTGACGATACTGCAACTGTTACAGATGCTTTAGATACAGGTCTTTTAGTTTGGGGAGCTGAAAAGGCTTTAAAGTGGGCAGATAAGCATAATGTAGCTATTTATACCATTGAAGATAAAGATGGTAAGCCTGTAGGACGATATAGCAAAGCTTTTGCACAATATTTAAAATGCGATATTAAATAAGATTGTTTTATTTTTGTGAGGCTGGAGGTTAAATTCCAGCCTTTTTTGTATCTGCAGATTTGCTCTTTGTTAGAATATATATAGATATAAATTTGTTTTATTTTTTAAAGACTTTTTATGCATATTCATATTTTAGGTATTTGTGGCACCTTTATGGGTGGCATTGCTATGCTTGCAAAGCAGGCTGGTTTTAAGGTTACAGGTTCTGACAGAAATGTTTACCCGCCTATGAGCGATGAATTAACAGCTGCCGGCATTGAAATTATTCAGGGTTTTGAAGCGTCACAGCTGGATATAAAACCTGATTTGGTTGTAGTTGGTAATGTTATGCGTCGAGGAATGCCAGTTGTTGAGCGTATGCTTGATGAAAATATTCCGTATGTATCAGGACCTCAGTGGTTAGAAGAGCATTATTTAAAAAATAAAACTGTTTTTGCCGTAGCAGGTACTCATGGCAAGACCACTACATCATCTATGCTTTTATGGATTTTAGAGTATGCAAAAAAAGATCCTGGTTTTTTAATCGGGGGTATTCCGGGTAATTTTGGTATTTCAGCGCGCAATACAGATAGTCCTTATTTTGTAATTGAAGCTGATGAATATGATTGTGCCTTCTTTGATAAGCGCTCTAAGTTTGTTCACTATCATCCAACTTGTTTGATTATGAACAACCTTGAATTTGATCATGCAGATATTTTTGACAGTTTGCATGATATTCAAAAACAATTTCATCATTTAATTAGAACCGTTCCATCTAAAGGTCTTGTAATTATGCCTGATGACAGTAAATCTTTAGATGAAGTGGTGTCTATGGGACTATGGACTCCATGTGTGAAGGTAGGTGACCATTCATCTTTACATGCCAAACTTTTAAAAGAAGATGGATCTTCTTTTGAGGTTTTTGATGGTGATAAAAGTTTAGGTAAGGTCAATTATGAGTGTTGTGGTCTTTACAATGTTCATAATGCTCTTATGGCAATTAAAGCTGCTATGTTTGCAGGAGTGGATATAGCCGTCTGTCTTGAGGCTTTATCTTATTTTAAATTACCAAAACGCCGTCAGGAGTTACGAGGCGTTGTAAATGGTATTAGTGTTTATGATGATTTTGCTCATCATCCAACTGCAATTGACGTTACTATTTCAGGTATTCGTGCTCATATTGCACCTGAAAGTAAGCTTATTGCTGTATTTGAGCCTAGATCAAATTCAATGAAGTTAGGTGCCAATCACGAACTTTTGGCAGCATCTTTTGCAAAAGCTGATGAAATTTTTGTATACGACAATGGCATGCTTAAGTGGGATGTAAAAGCTTTAGAGAGTCAAAGTAAAAAGCCTTTACATGTAATTTCTGATTTTGATGAGCTTTTAGATGACATTGTCAAAAGTGCCGATAAAGGTTCAACAATTTTAGTGATGAGCAATGGTGGATTTAATGGAATTCATCCAAAACTTTTGAAGAAATTACAAGAAAAATAAAAGTTGTTAGGTAATAAAAAAGCTGCAATAAAAAATACTGCAGCTTTTTTTCTCAAAATCTATTACTGCTGGAACATTGCAGAAATAGATTCCTCATTGTTGATGCGACGAATAGCTTCAGCTAACATTGGAGCTAAGGTTAGGGTACGGAACTTATCTAAGGCCTTAAATGCAGCAGTTGCTGGGATAGAGTCAGAGACAACTAAGCTATCTAAAGCAGATCCTGAGATGTTCTCAAAAGCCTTACCTGAAAGAACTGGGTGGGTTCCATAAGCGGTAACACTGCGAGCACCACGCTCTTTTAAGGCAGCTGCGGCTTTGCATAAGGTACCACCAGTATCGATGATATCGTCAACGATGATGCAGTCACGATCGGTTACATCACCAATAAGGTTCATAACCTCAGAGACGTTAGGACGTGGACGACGCTTGTCGATAATAGCAATGTCAGCATTATCTAAAAGCTTAGCAATAGCACGAGCGCGTACAACGCCACCCATATCAGGGGAGACTACGCAAGGGTTCTCGATATTTAAAGCCTTCATGTCATCAACAAAGATCTGAGAGGAGAAGCAATTATCTACAGGAACATCGAAAAATCCCTGGATCTGCTCTGCATGGAGATCAACGGTTAAAACACGATCAACACCTACAGAAGAGAGGAAGTCGGCTACAACTTTTGCAGTAATAGGTACACGAGCTGAGCGTAAACGGCGATCTTGACGGGCATAACCGAAATAAGGAATTACAGCGGTAATACGGCCTGCAGATGCACGGCGTAAAGCATCAATCATGACAATCAATTCCATTAAATTGTCATTGGTTGGGGCGCAGGTGGACTGAATTACGAAAATATCGCAGCCACGAACATTTTCATTGATTTGAACATGGATTTCGCCGTCGCTGAAACGATCCACGGTAGCATTGCCAAGTCTAGTGTATAAACGAGCGGCAATCTTTTGTGCTAAGTCGGGAGTTGCGTTCCCGGCAAACAGCTTCATATCAGCCATAAGATTTTATAGGTCCTGATGTATTCATGTGTGACGGAAGCTGGTCAAAGAGAGCGACCAGCGATTGTTGCAGGGATATTTTAAACTTTTTAACTAATTGAATAAAGGTTAATTTTTTATAAAAATATAATGCAAAGGTTTGCATTTTTGCGATAAATATAAAAATGCAAACACTTTTTATTGATTCAATGTATTGATTTTTAATGAATTTTATCTAATGCTTCTAAAACTGGTGAACGTGCACAATCTTGTGCTAAAAAGGATGATATTTTTAGTTTTTTTACCTCTTCAAAAGCTCTTTGAGCGTCGTTTAGGTCATCAAATCCAACAAAACAAGATGCTCCACTGCCTGACATATAGCTTTTACCAAATTTGCTTAATGTTTCAAGTAAGTTTGAAATTTCAGGAAATTCAGCAACAGCTGGAGCTGTAAAACAGTTTTCAAAAGGTGTATTTAAAAGCTCCTCAAAGCTTCTTTTTTTATAGTCTTTTTTTAGTTTTGGGTGTTTGAACATTAAAGCTGTAGGAACTTTTACCTTAGGATTACAAACAAGGTAGTAACGTCTTTTTATATCTTTTTCTTCTAGAATTTCACCAATACCTTCAGCAAAGCAAGGTTTGCCTTTAATAAAGATAGGTACATCAGCCCCCAGTTTTACCCCAAGTTTTAACAGTTCTTCTTCTGTTAAATTTAAATTCCAAAGTTTATTTAAAACTAAAAGAACTGTGGCACCGTCAGAGGATCCTCCTCCAAGGCCACCACCTTCTAAAAGAACCTTGTCACAAGAAATTAAACAGCCTTTTTTGGTGTTTGTATATTCTTTTAAAAGCATTGCCGCTTTATAAATAAGGTTATCTTCTTTTGGAAAATTAAAGTCAGTTAGGAGATCGATCTTACCATCATCAGTTACGTCAAAGTGTAAAACATCCCCATAATTTAAAATGGTAAATAAAGTTTGCAGGTTGTGATAACCATCTTCTCTTTTACCTGTTATGTATAAAAAGAGATTGAGTTTACAAGGACTTGTGAAACTTAGGGGCATCAATTCACCTCATTTACTTTATTAACTTTGATTTTTACAGTGGTTTGGTTATTTTTTATAGTTAAATCAGAAGGTAAAGCGAAGCCATTGAATACTTTAAATTGGCCGTATTTGACGCTATAGCCATCGATATTTGCAAAGATAATGCGTCCATTTTTATCTCTTGTGATATCGTCATTTGGAATTCCTAAAAGTATTTTATTTAAAGTATCACAAGGAAGATTTAAGCCTAGGGCTTTGTTTAATAAAACCTGTGGATCTTTATCTTTAAAATATTGGTTATTAAAATTTAAAGAACTCTCATCTTGGCTAATTTTTAAAAATGCAATTTGTGAGCCAATTGGGGAGGTAAGTTCTAAGGTCGTATCTTTATTTTCAAGAATAAACTCATAGTTGCAACTACCGCGCTCATTTTGGCTTATAAAACCTAAGCGCCCCTGTTCTTTTAATACAGAAATTTTTGCAAGTTTTTGTTCCATATTCTGCCAATAGTTTTGGCTAGTATTTTCAACAGTACTTTCTAAAACTTTTGGGCTTTGGCAGCCGTTTAAGACCGCCAAAGATAAGGTGAATGCAAAAACTTTAAGATAATTTTTACTCTTCAATTAAAGCACCTTTAATAATGCTGTAAATACGGATTAACTCTTTATGTGCTTCAAATCCGTTTAAATTAAGATCTGAATCTTTAAGATTGTTAAAGCGTTTTGTACCGTTAATATGAGACATAACATTTAGATAAGTCTCATCACCATAGAGAGATGAAAAAGCTTGCTTATAATCATTTGCATCAACATTGTCATAAGATAAAGCTTCAAGAACACTTGATAAGCATTTGTAAAATAAAAGCTTATCTAAAGGAAAGTTTTCAAGATTGTAGCTTACGGTCCATCTTGCATATTCCAAAGCTTCATCCCATTTTTTAGAAGCAAGTGCCAGTAAACATTTAAGCTCACCAAAGCGCAAGCTTGCCCAAGATGAGTTTTCATCAGGCATTATGCCTATTGCGTTACAAACTAAAGCCTCATTTTCAAAATCTTCACTTTCAAGTTCATCTAAATAGTCAGCATAGGTTTGAGGGGGTTCATTTGATGAAGGTAAAGATAAAAGAGATTCTTGAAAATCAATCGCTGCATTTAAATTGTTATAGACAAGATCATCAATTGGGTAGATTTCACTCATTCCAGGGATAATTGCACGATATACAGGTACACCCAAATTGTCATAACGACGGATGTAGAGCTCAAATCCAAGTTTTGAAATCATATGACGCAGGGCGTCATATTGTTCTTTAGTACTACCTGAAAAATCCCATGAGACAAATTTATAGTCAGGACGGTCTTTAAACATTTGCATTGGTAAAAGACCGGTAGAGTCTACAAAGTGACTTTCGATATTTACTACATCAGATGTACGGTTTAGATCAAACGTAGGCTCATCGAAATTGTCTAAATCGCAGAAAGTGCGTCCTTGCATAAGCTCAGTTAAAGTTCTATCTAAAGCAGCCTCAAAGATAGGGTGAGAACCAAAGGAGGCAACACAGGTGCCATTACGCTGATTTAGAAGCACTACGCAGACGACAGGAAATTGGCCACCTAAAGAAGCATCAAAGCATATAGCTTTAATGCCGCCACCTTGTAAAGCTTTGTAAGTTTCAAATGATTTTGGATATTTTTGTAAAATATCTTCAGGAATTTGCGGCAGGCTAATTCCTTTTTTTATAATTTGTGATTTTACATAGCGCTCAATAATCTCAGATATTCCTTGTACTAAGGCTTCATATTCAGTATTGCCAGCGCTCATGCCATTTGAACCATATAGATTGTCTAAAAGGTTAATTGGAAAATAGACAATCTCACCGTTTCTTGCAGATTTAAACGGGATAGAGCAGACACCTCTTGAGAAAGAAGAAGATTGCAGATCGATTAAATCCTCAAGTCTTACCTCATTTTCATCAAGGTAGAATTTGCGTAAAGTCGAATTTAATATTTCAGTTGGGATGTCTTCACTATCATCTTCAATAGGAGTCCATTTTTCATCTCTAAAGTGGACAAAATCGTCTTCGGCATTTTTAAGACCTAAAAAATAGTCAGAAAAAGCCATGTGAGTACCAAGACGCTCAAAAAGCTCTCCATAGGCTGAGGCTAAAGCGGCAAGCTTTGAGGAACCTTTACCATTTGAGTAAATTTCTTGACATGAGGCTAAAGCTAAATGAACGGAGAACACATTGGCAAGCGGATTTAGCCAGCCACTTTCGATAACTTCAATATTTAATTTATTTAAGATAGATTTAAAGCGAGAGATACTCTCTTCAAGAGGGGCATCTTTGCCTTTAATTGTTGTCATAACCAATTCTCCGTATTGATCTTTGTATGCTTTTTATAACGCAATATGTTGACATTCAAAGAGTGCTTTAGCAAGAAAAAAGCCTGGCAAATTTCAAATCTATAAACCTTACTATTAAGAAGAGGGCTTTTGTTGATATTATCAGGCAATAAATTTTTTATTGTGGATTTTTATTTAAAATTTGATATTAAAGAATTATGAGCATTAAGAATATTTTTAGATTAAAAAAAGATAATAGTGTATTAACACCTGAACAGTTACGTAAAAAAGAAGCGTTAATGCGGAAAATTTTAACTTATGTAAATGTGTTTATTGTGGCTTTAATTGCCTTGGTTTTATATATGGCTTACGAGACTTATGTAGACCAGCCTAAAGCAGGTGATGCCATATCAGCTATAAAAGATAAGCTTCCTGTTAAGTTTGATGATTACACCACTTTGGAGCAAATTGAGGAAAATAAAGAAGGCGTGACCCTGACAATCGAAAAATCGTTAGATGAGTTTGCAGGACTTGATCTTAAAGATCAGCATTTGAAGTTACAAAAATACTTAAATCAAAGCAAGAATTTATGTTCAATTTCCATACTTAAGCAAATCATTGAAAATGGTAAACAAATTAAGGTCATAATTAAGACAGATTTTGAACGCGCCGAAAAGGTGCTTACGGTTGAAACATGTAAATAAACCAAATAAAATCCTTATTATAGAATTCTTAAGATTTTGTGAGGAAATATGCAAAAAGTAGGCTTAATCGGCTGGCGTGGCATGGTAGGTTCCGTGTTAATGGAGAGAATGCAGCAGGAGAATGATTTTTCTCTTATTGACGCAACTTTCTTCTCCACCTCCCAGGCAGGCCAAAAGGCTCCTTCCTTTAATGGCAAGGATTATGGCGTACTTCAGGATGCTTACAATCTTGAAGCTTTACTCGCTATGGACATCATTATCACCGCTCAAGGTGGTGATTACACATCTAAGATGTATAAGCCTTTACGTGATGCCGGTTGGAAAGGCTATTGGATTGATGCTGCATCTACTTTGCGTATGGAAGATGACACTAAGATTATCTTAGAGCCTGTAAACCACGATGTTATTGAAGATGCTTTAAATGACGGTTTCCGTTCATTTATTGGCGGTAACTGCACTGTAAGCTTATTATTAGTTGCTTTAGCAGGTTTAATTAAGACTGGCTGTGTTAAATGGATTTCAACTCAGACCTATCAGGCAGCCTCTGGTGCTGGCGCTAAGAATATGCGTGAGCTCTTATCTCAGATGGGGTGCTTACATGATTGCGTAGCTGCTGATTTAAAAGATCCTCATAGCTCTATTTTAGATATTGAGCGTAAAGTTCGTGCTTGCATGAATGCCGATGCTTTCCCAACTGCAAACTTTGGTGCTCCTTTAGCCGGTAGCGTTTTACCTTGGATTGACAAGGAATTACCAAATGGTCAGAGCCGTGAAGAGTGGAAAGGCCAGGCTGAGGCTAATAAGATTTTAGGTTATAAGAGCGGTAAATTACCAATTGATGGTAACTGTGTACGTATTAGCTCCTTACGTTGCCATAGCCAAGCTTTAACTATTAAGCTTACAAAGAATATTGAAATTCCTGAGATTGAGCAGTTAATCGCAGAGGACAATGATTGGGTAAGAGTTGTACCAAATCATAAAGAAGAGACTTTACGTGAGCTTACCCCAGCCTTTGTATCAGGTAGCTTAAATGTACCTATTGGTAGATTACGTAAGATGAACATGGGCCCTAAGTTCTTATCGGCTTTCACTGTAGGTGATCAGCTTTTATGGGGAGCTGCAGAACCATTGCGCTGCATGTTGCGTCGTCTGGTATAATATAAAGATTCATACAACTCTATTTTTAAAAGGCTCTGCAAAGGGCCTTTTTTATTGGAAAAATAAGGAGGTTTGACACCTCCTTTATTTTTATATACTTTTTGCTGTCTTTAAAATTCTAATTAAAGCTTCATTTAAAACAGTCTTAGGTAATGCCAGGTTAAGTCTTATAAAGCCTTCACCACCTTTGCCATATTCCGTGCCTTCATTTAAAAGTACACGTCCTTCTTTATAAAGTTTTTTGCAAAAATCTTTTGAGCTTATATTTAGGTCTTTGATGGAAAGCCAGGATAAATATGTAGATTCAAGCGGAAAAACTTTTATCCCACAAGGATTGTTTTCAAAAAAATCCTTTAAGAATAGGTAGTTATTTTTAACATACTTATTCATTTGGATAAGCCAAGACTCACATTTATTAAATGCGGTGATAGCGCCTATGATGCCGAAAGGATTGACATCGCAGATCTCATTTATATTGACCTGACGATCAATACGTTCTCTTATAAAAGGATCACGGGCAATGATGCAAGCGTTTTGTAATCCTGCAAGATTAAAAGCTTTACTTGCAGATTTAAAGATGACAAGACGATTTTCAAGCAAATCATAAAAATGCGCCATGGAGGTAAATTTGCTATTTTCATCTCTAACATCGCAATGAATCTCATCTGAAATTACATAGATATGATGTTTTTTACAGATAAGTGCAAGATTTTTTAATTCATCAAAAGACCATAATCTACCAGAAGGATTTTGTGGATTGCATAAAAGCAAAATTCTGGCGCGCGATGCGCTAAGTTTTTGCTCTAAATCTTCCAAATCCATTTCATAATGGCAATTATTTTTTATAAAAAGTTCATTATCTACGGTTTCACAACCACAATTGCGAATAGATGAGAAAAAGCAGTTGTATACAGGTGACTGAATAATTACTTGATCTCCAGGTAAAGTAAGAGCTTTTATGGTGGCGCTTATAGCAGGAACAATTCCTGGTACACAAATTAAAGATTCTTTTTGATGCAAAATACCATCGCGCTTATAAAACCAGTCTATATAAGCCTGATAGTAACTATCAGGCACACTGGTATAACCGTAAATGCCAGTATTTACAAATTCATTTAAAGCCGAAGTTATTTCAGGGGCGCACTTAAAATCCATATCAGCTACCCACAAAGGCAGCACATCATTTTCTACGGCATTGTACTTATATGACAATCCACCGCGACGATTATTTATGGCATCAAAATCATAAATCATATTTGCCATCCAATGTCTTAATGTGGCAGGAAGCCGGTGCTTTTTGATACTCATCTAAAATAAGTAATTTAATTGCTTTAGCGCGAATGATACCTGAGGTTGGATTTTTAACAGAGGTTATTGCGTTATTGATAGTTGCATTGATGTTATCGCTGTATTCAAAAGTTAAATCGCAATCCTCATCAAAACTGCAATTTTCTAAGGTAAGGTTATGGGCATAGCATAAAGGTTGGGTGCCTTTAATCTTGCAATTTATAAGATGTAAATTGTTAGAGTGCCAACCTAAAAACTCTCCTTCTAAGGAGCAGTTGATACATGTTACATCACAAGATTCCCAAAAAGCATCACGACTATCTAAGGTGCTGTTTAAAATTACAACGTTCTTACAGCCTTGGAAAGAATAGTTTCCTTGCAAGTTCATATTAGAAATGGTGATGTTTTTGCTGTTCATTGCCAGATAATCACCATTTTTTATAGAGGTATTGTCGATTATGATATTGCTACAATCCCATAAAGTTTCAAGAGCGTTTTCTAATTTTAGGTCTCTTAAAGTGAGGTTTTGCATTTTGCGAAACATCTTTGGTGCATCAATCAGGCAGTTTTTCATCAAGAGATTTTTTGAATACCACAAAGCGGCACGAGCGGTTTCAAAAAAGTGGCAATTTTCAATATTAAATCTGTCCACATGCCAAAAAGGGTATTTGCCTTTAAACTCGCAATTGATGGCGGTGATGTCGGAACATTCTTTAAGTGCAGATTCACCTAAATTGATGACAACATTTTCAATTTTAAGATCGTGACTTTGAAATAGAGGGCGTTCTCCGCCAAAAGAGGTATCAGATATAGTTTTCATAAAAACCTTTTTTAATATTTTTATATGTTGTGAGTTTTAAGGCGCCTTTATCTTAGGCAAAGGATTTTTTTATTGCAATTGTCTATCTGATAAAGATTTTTAAGAGAAAAAAATCCCCGCTTAAGCGGGGCATATTTTATCTTTTAGAGTGCATTTCACGATTTATAGCACGAGCTTTATCACCTTTTTTTAAGATGATCATCAACGCTCCAGTACCACCTTTCCACTGTGGTGCTGAGTGAAAGGCTAAAACATCTGGGATTTGACGAAGCCAGTGGGCAACATAGCTCTTCATTAAAGCCTTTTCTTTTTGTCTTTCGCCTTTGCCGTGGATAATTAAAATACATCTAAATTCCTTATCTTTGGAAAAAGATAAGAAATTCATTACCATTTCATAAGCTTTTTCGATGGTTTTGCCATGTAAATCAATAAAATCAGCTTCGTGATATTCGCCAGCTCTAAGTCTTGCAATTACAAATGGCTGTACTCCTGGTTTTCTATATTCAAGGACGTCATTAGGTCCAACCATAGGTACGAAGGCAGATGAGGCGCTATCAGCTTCTTTTTCAGGAAGTCTTGTAGCGGCTTCTTTACGAATTTTTGCAGTAGCTTTATCTAAAAGAGGGGAGATTTTAGCAATAGTGTCTTGTTTTAGAGGTTTTATATCGCAAACCTCATCTTTAAAATGATTTAAATCTCTGTCTTTAGCACTGTCAGCTTCTTTTAATAAAGCTAAAAAGGAATTTTCAGAGTTTGCAGAAGTCATAGTTAAATATTTTATGGTCTAAATAATTTTTATTTTAACATGAAAGCAAACATAAATTTATAGAGGTATTTTGATACAAAAAATCCGTTATCTATCCAATAGGATTGACAACGGATTTGCTGTTTAATGTTTTTTTTAAAGAAGTCTTAATAAGGCTAAAACTAATTTAGCGCTATTTTCAGAGGCTAAAGGTAAAAACTCCTCAAAAGTTAAAGGCTTACCTTCACAGGCACCATCTGATACGGCACGGATAATTAAGAAAGGAACATTAAAATCAGATGCAACTTGTGCAATAGCGGCACCTTCCATCTCAGTTACCAAAGCGCCTTTAAAATCATGGCAGAGTTCTTCTTTTTTCTCTTGTGAGCTTATGAACTGATCTCCTGATAAGACAATGCCTTTTTTGACATGAGATCTGATAGATGGAACATTATCTGCAGCAATTTCAGCTTTAGCAATCAGCTCGGGGCTTGATTGAAAATAAAGTTCGTGACCTGCCATTTGGCCTTTCTTATAACCAAATATGGTTAAATCAGCATCGTGGAAGGCAACTCCTGTAGAAAAAACGGTATCTCCGAGATTTAAAGAAGCATCAAGAGCTCCGGCAGATCCTGAGTTAATGATGACACTTACTTTAAAAGAGGTAATTAAGATAGCAGTGACAGCAGCGGCGCATACTTTACCAATACCACTTCTTACAATCACAACTTCATGATTCTCTAAAATGCCTTTGTAATAGTGTGCAAATCCAATAACTTGTTCTTCACAATTTTCAAGTTTTTCAATGAGCTTTAAAGCTTCGGGATCCATTGCACAGATAATACCAATGGTCATAATTTGTCTTTCAATTCCTTTTAAATTGGTATGTCCAAAATTTAAAAAAAATTAAACTGTAAAAAATCTTTATAAAGCTTTTACCTTGGACATAATAAATTTTAAAAATTTCAGGGCAAATATACTTTGTTTGAGCAATCTTTACCAGATGAAAAATAAGATATGGCTCAATAAAATGTTTTTTTATGCGGAAGTTTAAAAAAATTTAATAAAACACGCCTTCAAGATTTAACAAATAACTTTATAAAATATATATTGAAAATA